>OCMA01000041.1_pt1 | contig 97427 bp, 87 predicted proteins | sample 1538941 | NCBI WGS metagenome assembly OCMA01 (sample SAMN04168656, study PRJEB22393) | human gut metagenome | biome: human gut microbiome; feature: stool | host: Homo sapiens | collected 2014-03-17
TAAATTAGTTAGAGAAGGATTTGGACAAGGTGGTGGAAATGGACAAGGTGGTGGAAGTGGACAAGGTGGTGGAGTTGCTGCTAGTCAAATTCAAGCTTGGATTGCTGCCGTTGTTCCTATTGGTTCTATTATGCTTTGGGATACTTCAACTCCTCCTAATGGTTGGGAAGTTTATACTGCTGCACAAGGACGTTTTGTTATGGGTTATATACCTAATGGTATTAATATTTATAATAATCCTAAACAAGGAAATCTTGATTGGAAAACAGTTCTTGAAAATATTAAAGATACATATGATCCTGCTGCTCCGGGTCGTAATATAAGTGCATATGCATTTTATATTGGTGGTGCAGATTTACCTCTTCATCAACATGCTGTTGCTGTTGGTAAAGGAAAATGTGGTGATGGTAATCATCATGTTGTATCACCGGGTAACTGGCGTTTTGTATCAGGCGACTTAGATCACGATGTTCGTAATACTTGGCCTTATGGTACTGATAGAAGTCAATTTAATAATCTTGGCATTAATCGTTCTACTAATTGGTATATGACTGGTCCAAATATTAGTAATAATGGTGAAATGACTTGGAGTCAAATAAGTGGTAATAGATGGACAGGTAATTATCTTGCTATTAATAAACTTATGCCTACTATTGCTTTACATTATATTAAACGTGTTTCTAATCCGTGGTAATTATGGCTGAAGAAGAAAATGTTTTTGTTGGTACTAATTGTCAATCTTTTGACCCTAGTAAAGTTCAATGTGATAAAGAGGGCAATATGCCAATTCATATACTAGATAAGTATTGTGAAGAAAATGATACTAGATATAATATATATCCTTTAACTGTTATACAAGCTGTATTTGATGGTTTAACTGGTACTAGACTTGATAGAATACTTGCTGCTTGTAATAGTGTTTATTTAACTTGGGAAGGTACTTTTGCTAATACTGTTAATAAACTTGATAAAATTTATCGTCGTAAAGGATATATTATTACTTATCGTGATGCAACTAATATTAATTGGACACAACGATATAATAGTGATGATATTAGTGATGTTGCTTGGACTAATCCTGCTAATTGGGAAGGATGGTCTTTTGATACTGTTATTAAAGATTTAGCAGAAGCACTTGAAAAGATATTTACTAATATAGGTGATTATAAAGACTTTCTTGATATTATTACTGGTTTTATTAATGATTTTGTTATTAATGTATTTAATAATATTAATAATTATCCTAAACTAGTTGAAATTATTAAGAATAGTACAGTTGAAAGTTTGCCTATTATTATTAGAGATATATTTAATAATATTAATGAATATCCTGAGCTTAAAGAGATATTTAATCAATATATTAAACAATGGACTGAATCTATCTTTAATAATATTTCTTCTTATCCTGCTCTTAATCAGTTTATAACTAATGCTATTAATTCTCATGTAGAAACTACTATTGGTAATATATTTAATAATATTGATAATTATCCTGCTATTAAGAATCTTATTATTACTAATACTGTTAATAAAGTAGTTGATATATTTAAAAATATTGGTCAATATCCGGAATTACAGGAAGTTATTCAGAATAATATTAATGAACGAGTTGATTATATATTTAATAATATTAATAATTATCCTGAACTCATTGGTATTCTTTCTGATTTAGTTTGTAATTGTGTTAAGAATATATTCGCTAATATTAATAATTATCCAGCTCTTGTTACTTGTATTAATGATGCTGTAAATAGTAGAGTTGATTATATTTTTAATAATATTGATAGATTTCCTATTCTTAAGAATCTTATTGAAACTAAAGTAGAATCTAGAGTTACTTATATATTTGAACATATTAATAACTTTACTGAACTACTTAATGTTATTAAAGGTAATATAGAAAATATCTTTGATAATATTGATAATCATCCTAACCTTAAAGTTGTTATTGAGAATAAAGTTGAATCTACAGTTGAACATATCTTTAGTAATATAGATAATTATCCTATTATTAAAGAGAAGATTATTCAATTCTGTAATGAAGCTATTGAAGCTAAACGTGGTGTAGCAAATGGTATTGCTAGTCTTGATGGAGATGGTAAAGTCCCAGCAAGTCAATTACCTAGTTATGTTGATGATGTTCTTGAAGGATATTATGTTGATGAAACTCATTTTGCTGAAAAGTATATAGAAGATGCCCCTGTATATTATACTCCTGAAAAAGGTAAAATTTATGTTGATATAAGTGAAAGTACTGATTATAGTGGTAAGACCTATCGTTGGTCTGGAACTAAATATTCAGTTATATCTGAAACCTTAGCTTTAGGTGAAGTTACAGGTACTGCTTATGATGGCGGTAAAGGTAAGAAAACTACTGATATTGTTAATAGTTTACCTAAATATATTCCTAGTACACAAATTAAATTATCTAGGTCATCTAATGGAAATATCGTAATTGGTTCACATCATTATGAATTTAATAATACAACAAATGTTTATGAAAGTAAACCTTTTAATGATGGTATAACATTTCCTATTGTTAGTAAAACTGAATCTGGAGTTATGTCTGCTGCTGATAAAGTTAAACTTGATGAAATTTTACCTAATCGAATTACTGAACTTAGTAATAATGTTTATACTAAAGAAGAAATTAATAATAAGTTTAATAATGTACCAACAGTAGAAAATACTTATACTAAAGCTGAAGTTGATAAAGCTATTGCTGATGCTATTAAAGCTTTAATTCCTGCTGGTTATGAACTTGTTATTAAAAAGAAAACAACTTAATATTAATCATGGTGGTACTGAATAAGTGCCACCATTTAAAGTTTATAAAGTTATGCAAGATATTAATCAACAATTATATGAAAGAAAAAATACACCTGAAGGATTTATTCCTGTTTATGGTGTAGTTATAACTGTTCCTACTGGAATATATATTAATGGACAAAAAGAATTTACTTGCGATAAAACTTTTGATGAAGTAAAAGAAATACTGTTAAAAGGTGGAAGTATTATTGCTGTTGATAATAACAATAGTAGAATTAATTTTGATAGAATTGATATAGGTAATAATAGTATTAGTGCTACGATTACTTATTTTTCTCCTAATGGCGGTGGAATTAATAAAATTGATTTAAGTTGGGATAAAGGTTTAACTAGAGTTGGAGGTGAAGAAACAAAAAGTATTAATACTTTTGTAGCTATAAATAGTAATTCAATTATTAATAGATATAATATTGATACAATAATTAGTAAAGTACTTGATACTGCTGATGATTCAGAAGTATTAGCTGCTATAAATAATATATTTACTAATTTTGGTAATTTTGTTACTGCTATTCGTAATCCTAATTCTGTATTTTATAATGATGCTGGAAATTTTAGTCTTAGATATAGTGGAAATGTAGTTGTAATAGTATGGGTTGCAGATACATATATAGGGCATATTACTATTGATAACACAGGAGCTTATACTTATAATACTATTCAAATAGTTGACCAAACTCTTTATAGATTATCTGCTCTTACTGTTGAGCCAATAGTTAATCCTAAAATATGGATTGGTACTGCTATTCAATATGCAGCTATTGCTCAAAAAGATAACAATACTACTTATATAGTTAAATCAGAAGCTTAATTTATGCCTATATATCAAGGAGATATTGGAATACATGATATTAAACTTGGTAGTATAGATGTATTTGAAATATATCAAGGTTCTAAACTTGTTTATCCAGAGAATACTGAAATTACTATTACGTTTAAATTAAATGTTTCCGGAACTGTTACTATTAATGGTTATACTCCTGTTATAAGTGAAAATAATACTAAATTTGTATTTACTATTCCTGTTAAGACTGATTATACTGCTAATATTACTGCTGAACATTATAAATCTCAAACTATTAGTGGTAAAAGTGGTTATTTACCTATAACTCATAATGTAGAATTAGAATGGGAACAAAGATTTATTTCTTATACTGTTACTTTTCCTACTGATGGAGTTAAAGTTTTATTTGATGGAATAGAAAAAGGAGTTATAACTAATGGTAAGTTAGTTGTATTAATTGACGATACAGAAGCTAAAGATAGTTATACTGTTACGTTTAAAGGTAGTAAAACTAGTATATATGATACTAGTACATTAACAGTAGTTAATAGTTCTATTGCTAATACTGGTGGTGTTTATGATTTAAAACTTCCTACTAGTTCTGTTAAGAATGGATATAAGAGAACTGACTATGCATCCTCCACGGGGAGTATAACTAAGGGTTCTACTTATGCTGGAACTTGGATTGAAACTGTTGTTAATCTTACTGCTAGTTTTACTAGTTCTACTACTTTAGGTAGTATAAGTAATAATGTATTAACTATACCTAATAATGAATCTACTAATGCTAAAAGTGGTACTTTAACTGTTATATTTACTTTAGAAAATAAACAAACTAAAGAAGTTAGTGCTGCTTTAAATCAAGCTGCTGGCGCTAAAGTTTATACTGATTGGGTACTAGATTTACAAACTGATGGAACTAGTGTTGAAGCTAAAGGTGGTACTAGAACAGTTACAGCTAATATTGCTCGTAGAACTTATAAATGGAATAACACTGGTACTGTTTATAGTGAAACTGCTACTCCTACTCTTAGTATTAGTGGTAGTGCTAGTCTTAGTGGAAATCAAATAAAATTTACATCAAACGAGAGCGTTTCAGCCCGTTCAGCGACACTTACAGCTAGTTATGTAGGATTGTCCAAAACGGTTACGATAACACAACAGGCAGGCTCAAAAGTGTATTCAGCGTGGTCTGCTTGGGCTGTTTCTATTTCGGCAAGCACGCAAACGATAGCTGCAAGTGGTGGTTCATCTACGATAACTACTAATGCTAGTCGTTCTCGTACTTGGACTTGGAATGGAGTTGGTACTACACATACTGATACAGAAACTGCTACACCTACACTTAGTGGTAGTGCTGGTGGATTTACTTTAAGTGGTAAAACTGTTACTGCTAGTAACAATACTACAACAAATAGTCGTAGTATAACTATTACTGCTACTAGTAATAGTGTTTCTAAATCTATTACTATAACACAATCTGCTGGTGCTAAAGTATATGGTAATTGGTCTGCTTGGACAGTTAATATTAGTGCTGATAAAACTAGTATTGGAGCAACAGGTGGTACAGCTACTATATCAACTAATGCTAGTAGAACTAGAAGTTATACATGGAATGGTGTTGCCGGTTCTGGTGGTACAGAAACTGGAAATGGAAGTCCTACATTAAGTAAAGTTAGTGGTACAGGTAATTGGACTAGTCCTAAAGTTACTTATGAAAATAATACTAGTACAAGTGGTAAATCAACTGTTATTCGTGCTACTATTGATTCAACTACTAAAGATATAACTATTAATCAATCTGCTGGGGCTAAACAATATAGTGCTTGGTCTACATGGACAGTTAATATTTCTAATAGTGGAAATGTTGCTGCTAGTGGAGGTAGTTCAAATATAACTACTTCTGCAAGTAGAACAAGAACTTGGACATGGAACGGAGTTAATGGAAGTGGTGGAACTGAAACAGGAACTGGAACTCCTACTCTTAGTAAAGTTAGTGGTGCTGGTTCTTTTGCTAGTAATAAAGTAACTTATGATAATAATACTTCTACAAGTGCTAGAAGTACAGTTATTAGAGCTACAATGGATTCTGTAACTAAAGATACTACTGTAACTCAAAATGCTGGTTCTAAAACTTATAGTAGTTGGGGGGCATGGTCTATTAGTTTAAGTGCTAATGTAACAACTATTGCTGCTGCTGGTGGAAATGCTACATTATCTACTTCTGCTACTAGAAGTTGTACTTGGCAATGGAATGGTACAGGAACAACTTATACTGAAAATGCTAGTGGCGCTCCTACATTAAGTAAAGTTAATGGTGCTGCTTCTTTAAGTGGTTCTACTGTTAGTTATGGTAATAATACTTCTACTAGTTCCCGTAGTTCTGTATTTAGAGCAACTATTGATAGTGCAACTAAAGATATAACTATTAGTCAATCTGCTGGTAGTAAATCATATGGTAGTTGGTCTAGTTGGTCTGTATATTGTAATGCTAGTAGTTATACTGTTGCGGCATCAGGCGGTTCTGTTACTATTTATTATGGTGCTAGTCGTTATCGTACTTGGACTTGGAATGGCGTTGCAGGTTCAGGTGAAACTGAAACAGAAAATGCTACTCCAAGTCTTAGTGCAGGAAGTGGTGGTGGGACTTTAAGTGGTAGTACTTTAAGTTATAGTAATAATACTAGTACAAGTGTTAGAAGAACTAGAGTTACTGCAAATTATAATGGTGCTATTAATTTTTGCGATATTGAACAAAGAGCAGGTAGTAAAGTTTATGGTAGTTGGGGAGCATGGTCGGTAAGTATTTCTGCTAGTCCTACTAATATTGCTGCTGCTGGAGGTAGTTCTACTATTACTTGTAGTGCTGTTCGTAGTAGACAATATACTTGGAATGGAGTTGGACAGAATTTTCCTGAAACTGAAAATGGTAGTCCTACATTAAGTAAATCTGGAGATGGCACATTAAGCGGTACTACTAGCGGTAGTAAACTTACTTATGGTAATAGAACTGCTACAACAAGTAGAAGTACAACTATTACTGCAACTTATAGTGGAGTTAGTAAATCAATTAATATTACACAATCTGCTGGTGTTAAAACAAATATAACTTCTTCTACAAAAGTATTGTTTTTGTATGACGGGGCAAGTGATTATGTTGAAGCAATTAATAATTCTGTGTATATTAATAATGCTAGAGATAATAATGGAAATTATAATGGAGCAGTTACGTATAATATTCGATTTAAAGTTATTATTACTGAAAGTTATAAATGGAATAATGTAGGTAATGTTATTTCTTCTGAATCTTATGGTAGTATTGACCGTCATAAAGATATTTCATTCAATACTAGTACTTTATTACATAAAGATACTGATAATTCTTATTACGGTAGTTTTAGTATAATATCTAAAAATACTGCTGATGAAGAAGAATATTCAGCACAATATATAACTAATAATAATATAATCATTACTTTATATGTTAGACGTCCTAGATTATATTGGCAAATATGGTGTAATGAAATTCTTGAACAAAAAGACCAACCTTTTACCGTTAATGTTAATAATGTTACTAGAACAAAATTATATAATAATAATACTATAACTGAAGGTTGTGCTGGTAGTGGTGAACAATATTTATATCTATTTAGTACATCAAATATGATGACTAGTAGAAGTATAACTGTAAAATTAATAAGAAATAATAATCCTAATGATGCTTGTAAATTAACTGGTTTTACTGATATAAATACACATACTAAAACTAGTGTTGGTCTTGAAGAAGATAAAACTGTTATAAGAACATTTGTAACAAGTTACATTCAAACATTGGCTATTAATCTATGTGAAGTTACATTTGAATATGCTGAACTAAAATTTAGAGTATTTATAGCTAAAGGTACTGGTAATTAATATGATAAGAATACTATTTAATATAACAATATTACTAATGCTTATATTGTTTATTTAATCATTAAAGTTATTTAAATTAATCACATAATTATGAACAATAAACAACTATATGAAAAGCTAGGTCAGAATAGTTATGATAAAGTATTTCCTATTACTTATCTTCAAAATATTCTTGACAAAGATACAAACAATGATTTAACTGTTGTTCTATCTAGATTTAATCATTTATGGATTCCATATCAAGGAACTAGAGTTAATACTCGTAAAGCTGTTCCTGTTATTTTTAGACGTAACAGTCTTACTATTAGTTATTATGATGCTGAACATAATTTTTCTGTAACTGAAAGTTATATAGGTAGTAATCTTCAAGCTGGTGTTGAAACTAGTTGGGTTTCTGATGATAATTGGACAAAAATTCTTAGTGAGAAGTATCTTGAAGAGAATGGTGCTAAGATTCCAATTGCCGATGGAACTATTGATTGGGATATGCTTAATGAAGCTCTTAAACAAATGATTGCAGGAAATGGTAAAGTTAATATTATTAATTATCCCGATGAAGAAGATATTACTATAAGATTAAGTCCTGGTTGCTGTAATGTTAATCGTCTTAGCCTTAAAGATAGACCTTATGAGCCTGAATATAAAAGTGGTAAAGGATATAAAATAATTCGCAAGGTCTTACTCCCCGTGGAGGATGATGCTAGTAATGCAGAACAGCTTTTATTTGATGGTTTTCTTGATGATACTTATTGTGAACACTATGGTCAAATAATTCTTAATACTGATAAGTATGAAGTTATTAGAACAGATTTAGGTAATACTGCTGGTATTTATTATGATACATATCATAAATTATTTGTTCTTAGAGTTAAGACTATTCATGATGGAGTTGGATTTTATAATTATTATACTAGATGGACTATTGTAGAACCTACTGATAGAGTTCATCCTCTACGGGGGGTCAACACTCCTGCTTATGGAAATAGTGAAGATTATAATATTTATAATACTTGTCTTTCTGATGAACGTCCAAGACTTGGTATTATATATGTTAATTCAGTAGATAATATTAAATATTATTTTAATGAAGAAACTTTAGTTCAAGTTAAGAATAATATTTATCTTAATTATAAAGCTGTTCTTACTCAAGATATGGTTAACGAAGAAAATACTCGTTATATTATTCGTTATGCTTTTGATTTAAGTGGCAAAACTATTACAATGCCTGTTGGTTGTGAACTTGTATTTGAAGGTGGTATTATTGAGAATGGTACTATTAATTTAAATAAATGTAAACTTACAGGTATGGTTGGTGAAGAATCTGAATATTTTCCTAATGTAACTTGTAGTAATTGGGCTAAAGGTCAGATTGAATATCGTAATGGAAAGATTTGTTATTGGAATGGTACTGAATGGAGAATAATGGGTGATACTTCTTCTATAGAAAGTTATACTAAAGAAGAGATTAATAATATGTTTAAAAATTATTATACTAAATCTGAAACTTATAATAAAGAAGAAGTTAATAATTTACTTAATAGATATGTTACTAATGATACATTTAATAACTTTAAAGAAGAAATAAATCAAACTATTACTAATAGTGTTAATCTTGATAAGATTCAAAAAGCTATTAATGATGGATGTGGAGTTAATATGACTATGCCTAGTGCGAATAGTAATAAACTTAGTCTTCCAATTTGGACAGGAACTGCTACCCAATATGCAACTATTACCCCAGTTGCTGGAATGACTTATAATATTATTGATGAATAATGAGTTTAACTCTTGGACGTCAAGGAGGAATTGTTAAACCTCTTAAGAAACGAACAGTAGGTCAAACTAATATTGCTCATGTTTATGATGGTGCTAATCATATTTGGCCTACTTCTGTTATTCATTTTAGTGATTTTACTAGTGTCCAACTTAGATATATTTGGGGTAGTGATGATGGTCGAGATTTGGATACTAAATCATATTATGTTAATTCTCCTATTAATAGTTTAAATTATGTAGCTGTTGGTTGGTCTTGGCGTTTAAGTCAAATTCCTTATCTATATTGGGGTGGTGATAATACTAGCTCAGGTGCTGAATGTGTTATGTTTAATATTGAATCTATGATTGACCTTGAAGATAAAATGCCTGATATAATGAAAATGAATCTTTGTGCTAATTGGTATGGAAGTTTAAGTAGAGGTCATGTTACTGTTGAATGTACTGCTTATAAAGGTGGAGTTATTGTTTATGCTTGGCAATTAAAGAATCATGAAATTGATGTTGATAATAGAGGAATGTTTATTTTTCCTTTGGCTGATGGAACTATTAATATGCCTAATGGATATGGTGGTTATAAAGAATGTTGGTATGGTGAAGTTATTAAAAGAGTTGCTAAATCTAATAATGAAGTAAAATATTTTAGAATTAATCCTGTTAATGATAAAACTATTGGTTTAGATAATATTAAAATAATTCGTCATGGTGGTGGTTATATTCATCGTGATGGTTATTGTTGGTATGAAAATAAACCTAATGATAAATATAAAGTTTGGAATAATCAAGTTAATACAACTGGTACTCCTTTAACTCTTGATAAACCAACTCTTAATATAACTAGTGATGATAATTATAGTTATGAATATCATACAGTTTTGTTAAATGAAGATAACACTGTTTATAATCCTACTTATACTGATGACTATAAATTTAAATTTGGTTTTATTGCAGGTAATTCTGAATTTAGAGGACAACAAACTATTCAATGTTATGTTGGTACACAAGGCGGCAAAGCTGATGATGATAAGACTTCAATAGGTGAAATAAAATATACTAAACTTAATAAAATTGGTGAATTGACAATATATAGTCCTATTGAAAGTTAAATTAATGTTAATTACCAAACAAAAATAACGGTTTAAGTGCTATAGATTATGTAGTTCAAACTACAAGTATTAATCTATTTTTTTAACTTAAACCTTAATTTATTATGCAAGTAATTGAAAAAGTGAAAGTTGTTCCAGAGGGCTATAATGGTGCTGGAATGAATTATGACGGTGGTAATCGTCGTGATGTAAACGGTAAGGCTAATGCAGGTTTAACTCTTGGTATTATCGGTACTGCACTTGGTGCTTGGGCTTTGTTTGGTAATCGTCGTTCTGCTGGTGCTAGTATTTTAGGTGGCGCTGGTGGTGGAATGTTAGGTGATGGCTCTACTAATATTAACGTACTTGGTGCTACTGCTGGTAGTGGAAGTGGTGCTCCTACTGCTTTTCAAGCATGGGAAAAATCTTGTGAAGATACTTTAGCTCTTCAAGGTGGTCTTTATCAATGGGCTTTGACTCAACAGAATCAACGTTTTGAAGATAGAGAACGTCTTAATAGTGAATTGTTTGGTGTTTATATTGACGGGCGTAATCGTACTGATGCTCTTATTGAGAAAAATAACACTGACCATTTTAATCTTTACAAATATACTCGTGATGCTGATGATGATATCCGTAAAGAGTTATCTGATTTGAAAGCTGAATTGGCTGTTACTAAAGCTATTCGTCCTTATCAAGATAAACTTATCCAATGCGAAATGGAAAAGATGTTTACGGCTGGTATCAACTATACTGATAGAAAAACTTGTAATGTTATCTATGGTGTAGTTACTCTTCCAAATGAACCTACTGTTACTGGTCTAGTTGGACGTAATGCTTGTGGATGTTTACCATGTGGTTTTACTCAACCTGCTAGCGGAACTCCTGCTCAGTAATATTACTAAGTTTGATTAAGAACATAAAATTGAAAGAGATATGATACCTGTTACTCAATTCATACTAGGTAATAGTGACCCTTTACTATACCCTAGTGAAAAAATGACTAATAGCATTGATGAACAAATTGCTTTTCTTCAAAGTCAAAAACAAGCAATTAATGAAGCTTATCGTCGTAATGCTATTCCTAATGCAAATAATGGTACAACTCAAAATCAGCAAGTTCCAACTCAAGGAATTTGGGATGCTATTGATGCTGAAATTGCACCACTTACACAAGAACAACAAAATATGCTTCTTAGTAACCAAGATTATGTAAATAACTATAATGCTTTACAAAGTATGGTTCAAGCAGAAGTTCTTAATTTAGTTAGAGGAAAAATCGAAGCTAGTGCTGATGGCAAACATTTACTTGAAGAACAACTTAAACTTGTTAAGTTGCTTAAAAGTAAAATTGTTGAAGTTACTAACAAAGAAATGGAATTGTTTAAAGCTTTTAAAGAAGCTAGTAAAACTAATCCTAATTTAACTTATGAAGAATTTTTAAAGAAGTAATATTATGGTTGAAATTGGTAATGTTAAAGAGGTTATTAAAGATTATATTATTAAACAATTAGTATCTATGGGTGAAAGTTCTCCAGCTATAAAACTTTTAATTCCTTTGGCTAAAAGAGCGATTACTAATAATATTAATAGTTTTGATAAGTTCTTAAAACCTATTGCAGATAAAGATGGTATGATTGATATTGAAGGTATATTTGATGAAGAAATGGAAGTTATTAATAATATTGATAATTTTAATTTTGATATACCTTTTATTGGTGGCGGTAATATTTCTAAAGGTATTATATCTCTTGAAGTTCCTTATGTGAATAAAATTGTTGCTCTTAATCAAACTGATTTAGAAGTTTTAAAAGAATCATTAATCAGTTTAAAAACAAAGTAATATTATGAGAGAAATGCCTTACATTCAACCTTACCATGTTGGTAATCGTCGTGGCGGTAATCAAAATATTCTTGATGAATTTCGTGAATTTCTTGATGCACGTGGAGGACGAGGCGGTCGTGGTGGTAGAGGTGGCATGAGAAATCGTATTGGTTATGATACTTACGATACTTATGGTCGCTCTACTAATAAAAATGACCGAGAAGAAAAGATTTTAACTATGCTTATGAGCGGTGGATATAATGACGATGGCTATCATTTTGATGAGTATGAAGCTAAAGAAGTTGTAGAACAAATGTATCATGTTAAAGACAATAAGAAATATATTGGTGAAAAATATGATATGAATAAAGCTCATGAGATTTGTGAACGCTATAAAGAAGTATTACCTAATGATGTTGAACCTTGCGATGTTTATGTTGCAATTAACGCTCAATATCATGATTATGCTAAACTATTTGAAGAATGGTTTGGTGGTAATATAGATAATAAAGTGTTTGAAAGTGCTATTACATTTTGGTTTAAAGATGTAGATTTTGATGGTGATAAAGTATGGGAATATTTCCACATGAATAACTAATCATTATTGTAAAACTATAAAAGGGAATTATCTTCGGATAGTTCCCTTTTTTATTTATCTAAATTTTAGTATGGACAAATTTATTGATGTAATTGTAGATGGAATCCTTAGTAATTTTGATTTTGGATTTATGTTTATTGTTAATGTTCTAACTTATATTATTATTAAAGTTATTGATTACTTTAATGGTGATAATAAAGTTCCTACTTGGCAAAAACGATGTGTATTAGTAATAAGTATTTTTACTATGGCTATGATTTATATTCCATCTGGATATGATAATACTATTATGCTTGTTAATAGTGCTATTCTTGCTCCTGTGTTTTGGAGTTGGGTTGTTAGTCCTATTCTAAAGAAACTTGGAATTGGCTATAAAGATATTGATAATACTATTGGTTAAGATTGTATGAGATTGATTAGCTAGATTTGATTGACTGATTCAAGCCTGCTCCATCCTCTACGGGGAGTATAGCTTGCCGAATTTGGCTAGTTTTAAACCTAGCTGATTAACTGTACATGATTTAATGAAAGTCTTACTATAAGCCTAAAAAGTGGCTCTATGAACGTACATAAATATTTACAATATTAAATTTTAAAATAGTAAAGTTATGAGAGTTATTAAGACTAAACATTTTCCTTTTAATGGTTATAAAGCTATTAATCTTTTTGGTATTATATTTACTAAAGGAGAATTAAGTAATAAAGAACTTAATCATGAAGCTATTCATACAGAACAAATGAAAGAGATGTTATATATCTTTTTCTATATATGGTACGGTATTGAATATCTTATTATAAGACTATTTCATATTAAACAACATGATGCGTATAAAGATATAAGTTTTGAAGAAGAAGCTCATATTAATGATGATAATCTTAATTATATTAGTAAACGTAAACATTATACTTGGACTAAATATCTAGGTATTAATAGTTCTAAAACTGCTTAATTAAAAAATGTTAATAATATTGTTAAACTACTTGTTATTAATAATATAATTTATATTTGTAACAAACTAAATTCTAAAGATATGGAAGATGATAAAAGAGTTAATTATAAGTTAGATGCTATTAATAAACTTATTAATAATCTTAAACTTAGTATTTCTGGTAATAAAGAACATGATGAACTTGGAGAAAATAATATTATAGTTAATCTTGATGAAATTAGTCAAAAGATTACTGAATTACATGAAATGGTTAAAGATGAATTTGATGAATTTGAAAATCAACATAAAAGTGAATCAGATGAAACTCAAACTCTTATTACTGAAAAATTTGATTTAGTTCATTCTGATTTAGCTACTATTAGTGATAAACTTACTACTATTGATACAAATATAAAGAATATGAGTAGTGCATTACAAGGTAAGTTTAATGCTTTAATTGCTGCCGTTAATGATATGAAAGCTAGCAATGATACTAAAAACGATGCTATAATTACTGCTCTTCAAGGACTTGTAACTAAAGTTAATCAAAATACTAATAATATTAATTCTCTTGATGGTCGAATTGATGCTCTAGAACAAGCTTAACATGAATTTTAATTTAGTAGAAATGTATAATGGCTTGTTAAGATTTAACAAGCATATACTAAATGAACTTGCAGAAGGACTTAAACATCTACCTAATTTAGATGGAGTATCTAAAGGAGATAGTTTAATTATTAATGAACAAGGTAATCCTGTTTGGGGTTCTGCTGCATTTATTCCTACTTTTGAAAATGCTGCTTATGGTATTGAATGGACTAAAGATAACAATGATATAATCAGAATTGGTAATGCTAAATTTCATAGAGAACTTCCTATTCAAAATAGACTTAAAGGTTGTGTCTATAATGAAAAGAAAATCAGTTATTTTCTTAATCCTACGGGTTGGGCTAAACCTCTTGAAAATGGTTTTATTCCTCCTCTTGATGGAAGTGATGGCGATGTTGGGGTAAGAGTTCCAGAGTTTTATATGTGTATTAAAGATACTGGTACTAAATATCAACTTTGGATAAGCGATTTTAATATTGATGGAACATTTACTAGAGTTCATCCTTTTATTATAAGTCATACTAAAACTATGACTAGAACTAAAGAAGATGGTAAAGAAGAAGTATTTAGTGCTTGTATTAAACCTGATGATACTAGATATTTAGGAGGAAATAAAAGTTCTTCTGTTATTGCTATTAAATTACAAGGTAGACCTAGAACTGGAATTAGTTATGATAAAGCTAATGAATTTTGTGCCAATCGTGGTGATTGGATTACAATGATTGATTATCTTGAATATTGTGCTTTACAAGCTCTTTGTTATATTGAATATGCTAATTTTGATAATCAAGCTACTTTGAATGTTAATTTAACTAGTGATGGATTTAAACAAGGTGGTCTTGGTGCTGGTGTTACTAATTTAAATTGGGAAAGATGGACAGCTTTTAATGGTAATAATCCTATTGTACAAACTTATTGGACTGCTGAACATAATATTGGTAATGGTAGTACTAATGGTGACCATTATGAATTAGGAAATTATAATGCAGATGGAAGTAATTTAAATACTTATCCCGCTATTTATCGTGGTATTCTAAATTTCTTTGGAGATATATGGACATTTATTAGAGATGTAGTCATTATCAATAAAGATAAAGATTATAATTATGTTTATATTCTTAAAAAAGGAGTTAATTACGCTGATGTTACAAAAGATAATGTTAATGAAAAATGTTATCTAATTGGATATCAAGCTAATACTAATGATTTTATTACTGAATTTGATTTTCAAAGAGGAGTTTATTTTATTCCTAATAAAGTTGGAAGTAATAAAAAAGCTGATTATAATTGGAAAGGAGGTGATAATGAGCAAGATACAGATAAAGCTGCTCGTGTGCTTCTGCGTGGCGGTAGCGCTAATCATGGTTCTGGGGCTGGCTCTGGTGACTTTGATTCTGATTGGGCTCGGTCAGTTTCTTATGCTCATATCGGCTTCTTTACTACAGTTAAACTTGATTAAATAAGTCCACGTGGAACTGTTGTTAGGAGTAGTTGGTTAATTAATTTGTTTTCTGTTTTTGCATTTCTCGATACTACTCCTGCAACAGTTTATTATAATAATGTTTAAGGTTATATTTCTTAGAATGATTGACATTTAGATACAGTGCTTCTGCTTAGCAGTAACGCTAATAATAGTTCTAAAGCTAGCTCTAGTAACTTTAATTCTAATTGAGTTCAGTCAGATTCTAATGCTAATGTCGGCTTCTTTTATATAATTCCTAAAACTAATGAATATAAGATTAATATAAATATTATTTTGGGAAGTATAACCTTACCTCTTGGTAAAAGATAACGTTATTTAGAAACTAAAAGTGTTGGTAGTGATATTCACGAAGGCTCTTATATAAATTATATAAATATGAAAAGATATAGTGGTTTACATGATAAACTATGTACTATTGAAAATATTGAAGTTGCTGATGATAATGCAAGAAATATGGCATTAATAAACATGATAAAAATAGACAATATGAAAATGAAGATTTAGTAGATAAACTATTTAATCTTAAATATAAAACTTCTAAATATAGTCTATATAAAATATATGAACCAAAAGAACGTATTATTTATAGATTACCTTATTATCCAGATAGGATTGCTCATCATGCTATAATGAATGTTGTAAAAGATATTTGGACAAAAAGTTTTATTCATAATACATATAGTTGTATTGAAGGTAGAGGTATTCATCTTTGTGCAAGCAATCTTAAAAGAGATTTAAGAAAATATCCTAATAAAACTACATATTGTCTTAAATTAGATATTAAAAAATTCTATCCTAGTATTCCTCATGATGGTCTTAAAGAATGTATTAGAAAGAAAATTAAAGATAAAGATTTTCTAATTATTCTTGATGAAATTATTGATTCTACTGATAGTATTCGTAATACTTCTTCTAAATTAACTGGAAAAAATGGTATTGGAGTTCCTATTGGTAATTATCTATCTCAATATTTTGCTAATCTTTATCTTAGTGAACTTGACCATTTATGTAAAGAAGAACTTAAATGTAAGTTTTATTATCGTTATGCAGATGATATAGTTATATTAAGTAATGATAAAGATTTTCTTCATAAAGTTCTTATTTATATTAAGTTATATGTTAATACTATTGGATTAAAGGTTAAAGATAATTATCAAATATATCCTGTTGATAGTAGAGGAATAAATTTTGTTGGTTATGTATTTTATCATACTCATACTCTTATTAGAAAATCTATTAAATATAAAATTATAAGACTAGTAAATAGTTATTTAAATAGAGAAATTGATAAAAAAGAATTTAAAGTTAGAATGTGTGCTTATTATGGATGGCTTAAACACGCTAATGCTAAAAATCTTCTTTATAAAATTCAAAGTCTTACAGGTGTTAGATATTCTAATTGGAATGGCAAAAGAACTAATATTGCTAAATATTATGGTAAATACGTTAGAATAATTCAAGTTATTAATTATGCTAAGTATTTTAGAATTAATTTTATTAGAAATGGTAAAGCTTATTATGCTGATAGTAGAGATAAAACTCTATTTTATTCTATACATAGACTTAATCATTTTCCTATTAATTTTAAAATTACTAAATATGATTGGCGTATTTATGTTAAAAATAGAAAAGAAAATGTCAAACCTCAAACATAATATATTATGACTAAAGATAAACTTAAAGATGATATTATTAGAACTATATGTTGTTTAAATAGTGATATATCTAATAAAGATAGAGAACTTCTAATTAAATTGTTTAATTCTATTATAGATTATACTAATAATACTGAACTTGAACAAGAAATTGGTCAACTTCAACAAAAATATAATGAATTAACTGGAGATATTAATGAAATAGAAAAATTAGTTAATGATGTAAGAACTAAACATAATTCTTTATATACTGATGTTAATAATACTCTTAAACCTAAAATAAATAGTATTAATGATAGAGTAACTGCATTAGAAAACGCAAGTCAATCTTAACATGGCTAGTCTTAATCAATTAGTTAGTGAATTTGCTCATGCTGTTGGCAATCCTAATAGTATTCCTCTTAGACGTAATCTTCGATATGCTATTCTTCATGGTCGTAATGAACTAATTCGTAAAAGTTATGAAAATCATAAATATGTTGATAAAGGTTTGCAACAACGTATTCGTGTTTCTATTATTAATGTTCCTGATGGTGACCTATATAATAGTCAAACTCTTGGGCTTCTTGCAATTAAACGTACTAAACAAGAAGTTCCAAAGCCAGTTAGACTTATTAATAACTTACCTTTCCAATCAATTAGAACTACCGGACATACTGGGATAGAAATACCATTTGCAAAAGAAGCTAGTGCTAAGTTTTATCATTATCTTGCAGGTATGTGTAATCTTCCTGTTTATGATTATATTAATGGTTACATTTATTTCTTTAGTAATAATAAAGATTGGTTTCAAAATATAGGTTCTATTATTATTGAATCTCCATTTGAAATTCCTTATCTTGTTCCTGCCGAAACTGTTGAAAAAGCTAAAGATGTAAATTATGACCCTATTGATGATGAAGCTAAATACGATGATGATGAATTTCTTATTCCTGAAGATATGATTGGAGCTCTTAAAGAGATTGTATTTAAACGTAATCTTATTGAAGTTCCTCGTCAAACAAATGAAACTCCTATTGATAATTTTGTAACTAGATAAATTATGATTAAAGATATAGATATTAGTTATTATTATAAAAAGTTTATTGAAACTTCTAATGACGATATAGCAAAATATAATAAAGAACTTGAAGTTATAAATAAGATGAAAGCTGATTGTCGTGCTTATATTAAAAGTAAAAATCAAGTTATTAAAGATGATTTAAAAATTAATCTTAATGAATATGGGTTTCAATTTCTTAATGATAATGTTGAATTAATTAATAAGTTAGAGCAATTAATTAATGATCAACTTAGTTATACAGTTGGAGAAAGACGTATTGTTCTTCTCCAACTTTTGCGTTATTGTAACTTAGCTAAAAAAGCAAACGATTATATTATTGCTCTTAAACTTGCTACAAGACGTTCTGAATTAAGTTTTTCTGATTATAAAAAGTACATTCATAGGTATTATAGTTATGGTGTTCATAAATGTGTTCTTGAAGGCTACGCTTATCATTTTAAATATGAAATTGGTGATTTAGTTATTAATTTCTGGAGATATAGAGATAAACCTAGAGATACTTATGTTGATTGGAACGCTACTAGACTTAAAAAACAAGAAATTATTGATGCTGGTCTTAAACCTTATGATAAAGAAGAAGCAGAAATATATAAAATTCGTGGACTTAAGTATGATGGTATTCCTTATGTAGTTTATAAAACTAATAAAGAGTTTTATGAAATACAACTTATTAATAATGGAACTCATAGTTATAGTGCTATTAAATTCAAGTATGCTAATTATATTAATAGAGAACTTAGAGGTAAAGATGCTAAACAACTTAATTCTGAATGTAAAACTGTTGATGATATTTTTAATCTTAAATTAGGATTAAGAAGTAAACTTCTTGTTTATCTTGAACGAGAACCTAATGCTCCATTTAAATATATTAGAAATGTTAATCAACAAAAGTATGAACGTGGAGCACATAATAATGGTAATAAAACTAGATATAAAAACTAATATTATGGCAAATAATAAAACGATTACGATAGAACATATAATTGGTAAACTTGATAATGATTTCAATCCTGATGGAAGTGATTGGATTCCTAGAGTTCCTGCTTGGTGTGTTGATGCTATGAATGAACTTAAAGTTCTTCGTAAAGTTGATAAGAAAATGAAACTAACCGTCATTAATAAGATAGCTAAAAGTAAATGTTGTCTTATTGATGACGGTCTTAAAGTATATGATAGTAATGGTTGTGAAGTACCTAGAGCTGATACTAGTAAATATAGATGTTGTGATACTGAATCTGCTCCATCCTCTACGGGGGGTCAAGCGGAGGACGAAAGTCCGGAGCGTGCTACTAATAAAGACTATCTTGGTATGCCCGATGATTGTTGTCCTAATGGTTCTAGAACTAGAGAAGTTATTGATACTAGTAAAGTAGGATGTAATCCTGTTGTTTATACAGTTCATAATAATACTGAATGTCCAAGATGTCAGCATGAAGTTCATTCTCATTGTCAGACCCCCCGTGGAGGATATGATAAGTCAAATCATAATTATATTCTTATTGGAGGTAATACTATTGAACTTAATTTTAATGATACTTGTATAACAGTTGTTTATAAAGATATTGAAACTCAATATAGTGATAATTATCATTGTGAGATTCCTGTTATACCTGCTAACGGTAAATTAATTCAAGGTCTTACTTATTATTGTATGGCTCGTATGCTTATGAGAGGATATAAACATCCTGTGTTTAATCTTTCTGCTAGTCAATATGGAACTAATCCTTTCTATCTATGGGAAAGTATGAAGAAAGATATTAAGACTAGTATTCTATTAGATGAACAAAGTGATGATGATAGTGGTTGGAATGAGTTCTTTTATAACTTTACTTTTCCTAAATAATTATGAATATACAAAAGAAACTTAGTCTTAATAAACATCCGGGTGATTATGTACCTTATTCATTAGTTGCTGCTAAAAATGTTAAAGTGAGTAATGATGATAGGATGATTGTTAATGAAGAAGGGCTTGAAGATTGTAAAGCAATTGCCAATTCTATTCATGAAGATGGTATTAATAATTTTAAAATAGTTGGTGTTATTCCAACTAGTACTGAACTTATTTTATTTATTGTTAATACTGATTCTAATGAATCTTATATTTATAGATATAATGAACAAGCTGATAATTGTTATAGAGTAAATAGTAATTGGAAGTATAATGGTGGTAAGATTAAAGGAACATATACTTATAATGTTAAAAATCATCTTATAGTAGCTATTGCTGAAAGTGATGCTTCTATTGATGTTCCTCTTAAAACTATTAATATTGATTTAGATTCTGACCGTCCTGATTCTGAAATGTCTATTATTCCACAAATAACTTTACCTACCATTAGTGGTTTAAATTATGTTAGTGGTGGAGCTTATAAAGGATTTTATTTTATATTTATTAGATATAAGATAGATAAAACTAATTATACTAAATGGTATAGTATTGGATTTCCTATTTTTAATGATGTTATAATTCCACAAGTTATTAATAAAGTTTGTTTTAGAAAAACTAATGTTTATGAACCGAAAGATGAACCAAACGGTTATTGTTATGGTAATACCGATTCATTTAGTGATTCTAAAGATATATGTAATCAAACTTTTGAAATAAATATTAGTGGAGGTCGTTCTGGTCTTTATCAACTTGGTTTTATTGTATGTAAAAAAGATAGTACTCAAGCGTTTAGAACAGATGATTTAAATAATAATATTTTTAAATTTAGTAGAGATATTCTTGTTGAATATAATGTTGCTGATTTAACTACTGACTATTATAATTATTATAATGTTGGTAATATCATTAATTATAAGAATAGAATATATATTGCTAATTATAATGAAAAAACTGATAACGATGATAGAACTTTAAATAATGATAAAACATTAGAAGAGGCTGTTAAAGATATTACTATTAAACTTCGTAATAAAGCTGTTAATGCTTATTATAATGATTATATCACTGTTAATGCAGTTAGTGAAAAAGGTCCTTATTTTAAAATGGCTAGTCTTCAAATTACTGGTACTGCTGATTGGCAAATTAAAGATATTAATAAAGTATTCAATAATAATCAATATCCTTTTCGTACTTTTAGAACTTTATTTAATGATACAGTTATACAAGGTATTGCAGCACATGAATATTTAAAAATTAATTATAATGCTAAAATAAAAGTAGGTAGTAGAAGTAGTCATAATCTTAAAGAATATCTTGCTTGTCATTGTTTTATTATTCCTACAAGTTATAAATATGAAAATAATCAATCTGTTTATACTTTACCTAGTACAGTTAAAATAGCTTGTTATGTTTATAATGGAATTGGATTTACAGAAGATGCTGTATTTACTAGTGGGCAAGTATTATTTGGAGATACTATATTTGATATTGATAATTGTAAAATGAGAATTACTCATTCTATTATTGAGCCTAGTTATGATTTTAATGAACGTAAGAAAAATGATACTCTTATTCCCGGAGAAGTATATAATTTCTTTATTCATTTTGTTGATAAATATGGTGATGCTAGTAGAGGATATAAATTGTCAAATAAAGATAAGTATATAAATAATATTGTTAATGATGGTTCTCATTGTACTATAATTACTTTTAATTGGAACAATCAAGGTAATGGTAATATTCCATATTGGGCAGTTATTAGTGGAGATATTCCAATATCTACTATTAGTTCTAATGTTAAAAGATATATTGCTAATCATAAAATTGTAGTTTATACTGCTGAACCAATAAATAATCCTACTACTAATATATTACTTAATAGTTCTGGTGAACTTGAAGCTACTAATAAAGATGAACTATATACTCTTATATCTAATTACTTTATTGATTATCAAGATAAAGATAAATATAATGATTTATATGTTTATCAAGTTATAAATAGTGGTAGTTATACTCCTTGTAGTAATCAAGTAATAGGTGCTATTGGTGTTGATAATGAAGCTAAATTTGGTTATTACGAAAATATTAATGGTGATGAACTATTTAGAATACCTGATTTAATATTTGATGCTGAAGCTATTGGTGGTGAACATACTAGAGGTTTTATATATAATATGAATAATACTTTTAATAAGTTTTATATTCGTGCTAATATTGATACTACTTTATGGAATCAAATTAAAGAATTAGGTTATGTTGGATGGTTTATTAGTTATGAAAAAGTTGAACCTATCACTAGATATACTGGATTATTAACTAGAAAAGATTATTGTAATATAGCTAGTAATGTTACTTGGCAAAATAGTAGTTGGGGTACTAAACCTGGTTTTGTAGCTAATAATTTTACTAGTGATAAATGTTATCTATATAGTGGTCGATTTGATATTGATGATAGTATTAAATATGATTTTAATATTATTCGTATTGATGGTAAATGTAAATTTGAACCTTATAAAGAGAAACATGATGTAGTTGATATGGTAGTTAATACTACCTATCCTTATAGTTACAATATGCAAGTTATAGGTGTAATTAGTAGAAATGAATATAAACCTATTAATAATTATAAACTAGTAGTTGCTGATAGTGTTACTGATAGTAGAGCTGGAAAAGGAACTGCTCTTGAAATGGACGATTATAAGGAATTACTACTTGATGCTGAAACTATGTTTCTCGCAACAGTTCTTAATTGTACTAAAAATATTTATACTAGCAAAGAAAAAGAACTTGTAAGACTTAATGACGTTTGTTATAATGGTGGAACTTATTCTATTGAACATGGATATAATGGTAGAATGACTTATGATGGTGTTCTTATTTATAATGATAATGGAGTTATAATGAACGAAGGCAATTATAAATTATATACTCCTACTAATAATCAATATTATTATAGTGGTGATGAACCATGTTGGCTTGATATTCCATTTAATGTTTATGTTCAATTTCCTTTATATAGTGATAAGTTCTTTGAAAGTAAACGTTTTAATAATGAACCTAGTAAGATAGCTTTTAGTATTAAAGAAGACACTGATAAAAAAAGTGTTGCTTTTGGTACATTTGTAGAACCTAAAAATAGTGTTGATTTATTTAAAGACCCTATTGGAAATGTTGACCAATATGTTCCTAAATTGTTAACTCAATATCGTAATGATATTATTAATATTACTCGTTTTGATAAAACTATAAGACGTAGTAATGTTATTCAAGATGAAAGTGAAGTTAATGCTTGGCGAATATTTCCTATTGAAAGTTATAAAAATATTACTGAAAATAAAGGAAGTATAACTAATTTAGTTGGAATTGGATATTATCTTTTAGTTCATACTCAACATAGTATGTTTATGTTTGATATAAGTGCTGCACTTAAAACTAGAGATGAAAATGTTCAATTATATCAGCCTGATGCTTTTGAAGTTGATTATAAAGAAGTCTTTACTAGTGATAAAGGTTATGGTGGACTGCAAGATGATTTAGCATATATAGTTGGAGAATTTGGTTATATTTTTTATAACGATGATTTTCATAAACTTTATCAATTTGATGATGGTCAACTTAAAATAATGGATGAAGATATTAAATTATGGCTAGATAAATATCATCCTAATAAAGTTAGATTTGCTCATGATAAATTTAATAATCGTATTCTAATTAAATTTGATTATACTTATGATAATATTAATCCTAATACTAAAGAATCTATTATAGAATCACATAATGAAGTTATTAGTTTTAATTATAAAATAGGTAGTTTTATTAGTTTACATGATTATTATTTTAATAATGCTTGGTCTACTAAAACTAAATGTTATTTTCAAACTGAACATAACGATGATAGACTTAACTGTCCTCTTCATATATTTACTAATGAATATAATTATGGTAGATTTAATACTCACATGGGTGATGATAGTAGAAGTCTATATCTAGTATCTAAACAAGAAGTTGGTGATGAACCTATATTAGTTCATAATAGTTATATTGATATTATGGTTAATGAATCTTATGAACTTATTAAATTTCTTGAATTTATTAAATATAAAGTGCGTAAGATATATATTCCTATTTATAGTGATAATATTAATAATCCTGTTGATTTAAGAGAACATCCTTATGCTGGAGATATACTTCGTATATTTAATGAAGATAATGATACTGATGATATAGATATTAATATTGATAAACTTAATGAATTTAATAAGTATAAAAAACCTTGGTATGAACTTACTCAATATAACTTTAATTATTTCCGTAATGCAATTAAAGAACATCCTAATACAGTAAGTGATAAACTTCGTAGAGTATATGGTAATTATTTTGTAGTTCGTTTCATATTTAATAATTCAGATAATAAGCGCATTGAATTTGAAAGTCTTGAATGTGCTCAAACTCAATTTAGAAAATTATGATACAGTATAGAGATAGACAAAGACAAAAAGCTTTTATTGGTGCTATTATTGGTGCAGCTGCTAGTATTGCTGGTGGTATAATTAAAGGCAATAAACAAAAGAAAGCTCAAGAAAAAGCTCAAGCTGAAGCTCAAGCTGCACAAGACCATAAAGATGCTTTACAAAATGCTCAAGCTCTAACTAGTGCTTATGCTAATCAAGATTATGTTGGTCAATATAATGATAAGCTTACTCTTAAATGTGGTGGTAGAGTTCGACGTAAAGCTAATTTTGGTACTGAATTTGCTGATGCTCTTCCCGGTTTAGGTAGTCTTACTAGTTCTATTACAGGAGTTCAAGGACTTGGTGAATTAGGTACTGCAATAGGTCAAGGTATTTCTGCTAATCAACAAATTAATGAAAATAAACGTATTGCTCAAGAAGCTGAACAGCGTAAACAACTTCAAGCTGGTCAACAGCAACTTAATATTACTTCTGATAAAATGACTAATCCAATGACTATGTATCAACGTTCTAGTTTTATTAATAAATATAAATGTGGTGGACGTAGAAAAGCATGGATTGGTGCTGCTATTGGTGCTGCTGGAAGTTTAATTGGTGGTATGTTTGGCAGTAAAGGACAACAACCAATTCAAGTTAAACAAGCTGACCAAGCTAGTTATAGTGCTCCTAAAACTGGTCTTGAACGTCCTGAATGGATTACTAATGGTACTGTTCAACAACCTGTTATGCCTCAATCAGTATATCGAGATAGGCTTAAAACATATCGCTGTGGCGGTCTTAGACGCTAATCTTTTGCTCTCTGTTGAATTATTATATATAGGTATGAACTATTAATCGACTGATATGCTATCGTTCAGCAGAGAGCCTTAAAATCAATCAAATGACAATTTCTCATTATATTATATAAAATGCCTAGAAAAGATAAAGTTATTCATATAAGTAATTTACCTAGTACATTTAGAGGTAATGTTACTCGTAATGGAAGATTTATTCAAAATGGTATTCCTCCACTTGGTGGAGCTTATGATAAAGTTGCTAAATCTACTGGTTTAATAAGACTTGGTAATGAATTTCTCTATAATGGTATAAACAATTTAGTATCTAAAGATAATAAAGAAAAATTAATGAATAATACTGCTGATAGACTTATTAATTATGTTAAAGATTTTAATAAAGAATCTTTTCCTAGTGATGATGAACTTGGACCAACATTTCCATTTAATATTATTCAAACTCCTAGAAGTAATGGAAGAAATCTTCCTCAAAAACAATATGCTGTTGGTGGTAAAATACCAAATGTAGTTGCTGGTGGTATTGCTCAACCTCTTGGTAATAATTTCTTTTATATGAATGGAAGAAAACATAGTCAAGGTGGTATTGATATTGGTCCTAGTGATAAAACTGGTATTGAAGTAGAAGGTGGTGAAGTAGTTGAAACTAATGGAAATGAACTTAAAGTTTATTCTGCACAACCTATTCTTAACGGTGCTAGTCCTGCTCAATTAGTTATGGGTGGAGCTAATTCTAATAAAGTATTTAAAGCTCAAGAAGATTTTAAAGATAGAAATAGAATTAATGATGATGGAACTAAATATAAAGAAGGTGGTAAAATTTATCAAGCACCTGATGAATATAAAAGACAAATCGCTGAAAGTGGTTCGATAATTATTGGTGGTTATCCTACAATAGCTGGTAATAGAAATTATAAATTTATTAAAGGTCTAACTAAAGCTTCTAGAATAGGTAGAACTGTTACTAATTTTATTAATTTAGGTAGACAAAAGATTTATGATTTAGCTAATAAAATTGATAATACTTGGATTAATCAAGGAATTAAAGAAGTTTATAGAACAACTATTGGTAAACATGGTAGTAATCTTCCTAGAACTATTGATTATATAAATAAAAATAATATAAATGAAAATAAAAAAGCTATGGGTGGATTAAGTAGAGATAAAGATTATGGTTCTAAAAAGAAACCTTATCCTAGTGTAGCTAAAAAAGATTTTGCTGGTGGACATAGAAGTTATCCTATTCCTACAAAAGCAGATGCTGTTGATGCTTTAAGATTAGCTGGATTACATGGTAGAAATGATGTTAAAGCTAAAGTTTATAATAAATATCCAGAACTTAGAAAGAAAGGTAATGTTGGATTAGTTGTTAGTATTAATGGTAATTTTAAGAATGGATTAATTCATTCTCCATCCTCTACGGGGGGTCTACGCGATAAATTTGCTGTTGGCGGAAAACGTATTAATCGTCATGGAAGAACTTGGGAATATGATGAAAAAATTGGAGCTTATGTTCCTATAACTAATAGAACTATTAATAGAACTTCTGCTTATCCTATTAATAAATCTGCTAGAGGTGAAACTATTGTTGGCAGTGATTATACTTTTAGAAATGGAAGATGGTCTAAAAATAATAATGCAAATACTAATACTAATAAATCTAATATTGATAATGGTAATCGTCGTCCTCAATATTATGCAGAACGCAGACTTCCTTTATTTGAAGATGGTGCTGGTATTACTAGTGGTTTAGTTAGAGCTGGTTGGAGTCATGGAAATAACAAAGGTATTAGTACAAATAATACTAATATTCCAAGTTTATCTGAAACTAAATCTAACGGGAAGACCCCCCGTAGAGGACGAAGTAAGTCAAGTCAATCAACTCAATCTATTCCTACTAAAACACCTCCTATTACTGTTTATAATCGTAATCTACCTAAAGTAGAAGCTAGTATTCCTACTACTTTACCTGTTTCTACTAATATTCCTGCTAAAGGAACTACATCTTTTGATGGTAAAGGTCAAGGTAAATTTAAAAATCTTACTACTGCTGATTGGATTGGACTAGGCAGTAATGTAGCTGGTAGTTTAGCTAGCTATTTTGCTAGTAGAAGAGCTATTAATAAAATGAGAGGCCCAGGTCAACCTACTCTTATTAGTGCTAATAAACTTAAAACTAAATATAATATTAATCCTCAACTTGATAGAATTAGAGAAGATAAATTTGAGGCTTATCGTGATATTGATTCTAATACTGCTAGTAGTCGTGTAAGTTTAGCTCGTAAACAACGAGTTCGTAATGCTGCTGGCCAAGCTGCTAATGAACTTTATGGTAATAAAGAAAATATAGAAACTAATCTTATTAATCAAGATAGACGTAATCAACAAAGTGTTCGTCAATTTAATGCTCAACAATACAATCAATATATAGATAGAAAAGCAGCATTTGATAATGGTATTAGAGAAGCTAAAGTAACTAATATTAATAATTTATTTAGTGGAATTAATGCTGGTATTCAAGATATGATTAGTAGATATGAAAATCGTAAAGCTTTAAATAATACTATTGGTGCGATGAGAGCATCTGCTCCTAATGTAGATGATAGAATTATGCGGGATGCTGGAGTTGATTATGATGAATTTATTATTCGTAAACGTAGAAAACTTGGAGGAAAACAATCATGCCGATAAACTTTTATACTCCTACTTTTAGACAACAAGTTAATCCTATTGACTTAAATGTCTTAGCTAGAACTTATAATACTCTTGAACAAGGTCATCAACAAGCTATTCAAACTAAATCTCAAATTGATGCTCAACTTGCTCAATTAGATTTAAATGAAGCTGAAGATGCTTGGCGTCAAGAACAACTTAATAAAGTTCGTAATGCTCTTACCGAAAATATGCAATATGGTAATGCGTATTCTAGTCTTGATGATATAGTTGGAACTTATGGAGATATAACTTCAAGTCCCGGAATGATTGGTCGTTTACGTGCTCAACAAGATTATAAAGCATATATGGATAATCTTGATAAACGTACTGATTTATCGGAAGATTATAAGAATTATTATCGTGCTGTTAATAAATATAATTATCAAGATATAACTGATAAGAATGGTAATGTTATTGGTGGAAGTAAATGGACTCCTATTGATAAAGAAGTTTCTGAAATTCCTATGAATCAGATACTTAATCAAGCACTTCAATGGGCTGCTAAAGAAGAAGGCGGTGGTAGTCAAACAAGATGGCTTGATACTAACGGTAAAGTTACTGATGATATTACTAAATCTGTTACAGGAGAGATTTATTCTCATACTAAAGATGATTGGCAAATATTAAGTAAAGCTAAACTTGCTGAAGCTGTTAAAGCTGTTATTGAAAATACTCCTGGCGCTAAAGCTAGTCTTGAACAAGATTATAAGATTGCTAAATGGAAATATGACCAAAATGGTAGTAATCCTGATATAACAGATAAAAATGGTATTCTGCTTACTCCTGAACAGTATCTTGCTAAACGTATTGACCCTTTCTATAATGCTGCAACTTTTTATAATCAAAGTAGTAATACTACTTATGGTGAAGCATGGAAAGCTCAATTAGCTTTAGCTAAACAAGCTGGTTCTGGAAGTAGTGCTCAAAGAAAACAAGCTATTGATAATTTGACTTATAAAGGTACTCCTGTTCGTATTGATAATTTTATGCCTGCTCAAGCTCAAGCTGAAATTACTAGTAATAGACAATCAATAGCTGGATTGCTTAGTAAATATAATCCTGATATTAATATTAATTTAAGCACTGCTAATCCAGATGATATTAGAACTAGTATCATGACTAATATTACTAATCCATCTGATAGAGCCTATGCTTTAAGTTATCTTAATGATATTATTGATAATCAAGAATATATTAATAGTCTTAAAGTTGGTAAATCACAAGATAGTATTGATGGATTTGATACATATAATTCTATTATTAGTTTAAGTGATTTACCTAGTAATAAATATTCAGATAGATATAGCAAATATGTTAATCAGATATTTGGAGATAATTCTGCTATTAGACAATACTTTAATAACGATGATGTATATAATTCATTTATTAATGCTCTTGGTGGAGAGAAAAAAGCTGCTAGTCTTGGAGTAAGATTTGGTTCTGATGGTAATGGTTATAGATATGCTGAATTACCTAAAGATTATCATAAATCTATTTATAGTTTTGGTAAAGCTGTTAAAGAAGCTGAAGATACTAGAAATCCTTTAAATGCTTTTCTTAATTCTGCTAAGACTAGATTTTTTGGTTATGGTGATAAATTTGTTCGAGTTGATTCTAATGGTGAAGAACATCATGCTGGATTGCCAATAGGTAATAAAGAACCTTATATTGGTTTAATTGATTATGTTGATTCTCTTAAATCTAAAAATGATGCTGTTCTTGATGGTGGTCAAATAACTTCTTCTACTATTGGTATTAGTGCTTTAACCCCAGAATTAGCTGAAATTAATTTTATGATGAACGCTAATCCTGAAGAAGCTAGTAAACTTTCAGATTATAAAAAGAATAAAGAAAAACAAGCTATGATGGCTATTCGTAGTGGTATTGATTTAACTCAAGGTGAAGCTTATATTACTAGTGAAAATGGAATATTTGAACCTATGACTTCTGAAGATAGAAAAGCTTATACAGCTTATCTTAGAAGTGCTAAAGAAAATGAGATTACTCCTACTATTGTTCGTGACCCAAAAACTGGGGATGTTGGAGTTCAAATTAATATTGCAGGTTACTATGATACAGAAGGTAAACTTAAAAGAGAACCTATTACTTTACTTGTAGGTAGTGGTGCTATTGATAGTTCTATTATTCAATCTTGGAATCAAGATACTAGTTGGAGAGCTGCTGGTAAAGTAGAAAATTATTATAATGCTAATAGACCTATTTCTCTTACTAATAATGCTGCATTTACTGGAATTGATAAATTTAAATTAGTACCTAATGGTGGAGGTTTTAATTTAATCAATTCTACTAATAATCAAACTATTGGTTTAGTAAGTAAAGAAAATGCTGTTGATATTGTAGATAATTTATCTCAATGGGAACAAACTGCAACTGCTGTTAAAGCTGGTATGGCAGTAGATGAAAATGCTGTTAAGGTTATTCAACAAAATGTTGCTACTAAACTTGCTCAACTTAGTGGTAGTTCAGACCCTTATGTTATTCAATATTACTATGATGAATTAACTAATAATCTATATTAATATGGATGTATTAAAGTTTCTACAAGGTGGTAATAAAACACCTAATCCTGAATATAATCCTAAAACTAAAAAGGGGGCTATACAGCCTCCTACTTTAGTTGATTACAACCCCGGCACTTCTATTAGTGACCGGGGTCGTAGTCATTTATTTAGTCGTATTGCTGGGCAATCATATAATCTTAATCAATATGATATAGATAAATATGCTCCTTATGATGTTTATGTTAATCCTGTTGATGACCCAGAAAAACTTGATAAAGAACGTGCTGTTAATCAAAGTAATTGGGAACAAGGATTAAGAATGATTGGGCAAATTGGTAATGAGATTACTGTTGGTACAGCTATTGGTTTTGCAGATTTAGCTGACGCTTTCTATAATATGGTTAGTAATAGTCCTAATGATTATCAATCTGAAATAAGTTCTGAACTTGAATCTTTAAAAGAATCTATTAATGAGCGTTTAGCTATATATAGAGAAAATCCTAATGCTGCTTTTGATATTGGAGATTTTGCTTGGTGGGCTAGCAATGCTCCTAGTATAGCTAGTTCTTTAACTCTTATGGTTCCTAGTACTGGTCTTGCTAAAGGTGTTTCTTTATTAGGTAAAGGTATAAAGTTTAATAAATTAGCTAATAAAATGGCTAATGCTATTAATATGACTCAAAAGAGTAGAGCCATTACTGGTAGAATAGTAGAAGCTACTGCTATTGGAGTTCCTTCTCGTTATCTTGAAAATTATCAAGAAGCTAGACAAACTTATAATGATATTGAAGATTATTCTAAAACTCAACTTGCTAATATGAATGATAAACAAAGAGAAGAGTTTTATAATAATAATCCTAAATATAAAGATATGTCTGATGAAGAAGTAGCTAAAGATATTGCTAAAAATAGTGCTGATATTACTTTTGCTGAAGATTGGGCTAATGTTCTTTTTGATGTATGGCAAGTTTATAGTTTAAAAAACTTATGGAAAAATGCTTTAAGTGGTAATACAACTAGTTCTAGACTTAGAAATTTAAATACTGCATTTAATAGTAATATTGATGATGCTGCTGCAATTACTAATGCTTTAAGTAATAAAACTACTAAACAAGCTATTACTAGTACATTAAAAGATATAGGTAATGATATTCTTCATGGTGTTAGAGCTGAATGGACAGAAGGGGTTGAAGAAGCTATTAATTATATAGCTAGTCAAGATGGTTTATATAATGGTAAAAAAGTATTTGATAAAGATATTCCTCAACAAACTATTAAAGATTATCTTCAAGACCCAATGTTATGGGAGCAAGCATTTTGGGGTGCTCTTGGTGGTGTTACTTTTAGTAGTGTTATGAATAAAGCTGGAGAGTTTATTAATAAACGTCTTGATAAAGATTGGACTTCTGCTGAAAAACAAAAAGAAAACGAAATTCTTGGTCGTACTGCTACTTTTCAAGCATATCAAGAAAGACTTAATAGTATTGCTAATGGTAAAAATCCATTTATAACTATTGCTGATGAAAATGGTCAACAGATTAATCCAGATATTATTACTGGTACTGAAGAAGAACTTCGTAATATAGCTGAAAAAGAATATATGGATAATATTATTATTAATTCTATGAACGCTGGTAATTTAGGACTTCTTGAAAGTTCTATTAATAGTAAAGAATTTAATGATAGTATTACTAATAAACTTGGATTACAACAACAAGATAGTAATGAACTTATTAATAGATTTAAAACTGAAATTAATAATCTTAAAAATGAATATAATACTACTTTAAATAAAGTTAATAGACTTGGTGGCGGATTTGAAGTTGGTCGTATTATAGCTACTCAAATGGTTCATGCTCGTAATCGCCAAGAAAATTATAATAATATTCTTAATTGGGCTAATGATGTTTTAAATCAAGATATTACAAATAATCATATTGAAGATGTTGATATTAATTCTGCAAAGAATGGTATTTATCAACATATTATTGATAGTATTCAAAGAGATATTAAAACTATTCAAGATAACGCTGCAATTAATAATTCTGTTAAACAAGAACGTATTGCTCAATTAAATGAACGATTAGATGCTATTAATAAACTTTATACTCCTATTGATATTGAAAATAAAAATGATATTCAATCAGCTATTCAACTTCAAAAACAATATAATGAAGTATTTAAAGATTTAGCAGAAGTTGTTAATGCTGAGATTAATGTTGAGGTTAATAAAAATCAACTTAATTTATCTGATGATAATATTAAATCTCGTATAATTTATCTTAATAACTTCTTTGATAATAGTCGTAAAAAGATTGTTAATAAAGCTATGGACGATTTACGTAATGTTTATAAACAATATGGTAAAGAATATGTCAATTCTGTTATTAAAGATGCTAATAATGGTAATAAACCAAATATAGATAAAATTATTCGAGATGCTTATGCTGCACTTGATTTAAGTTCTAAAGGTAATGAACATCTTAAAAATACAATAGAACAATTAGCTGAGATTGCTGAGATTGAAAATGATGTTAATAATATTCCTAAAGAGGAAGAAGTTGCTCCTGTTAATCCTGATGTTAATGAAGTTAATGAAACTGATGTAGATGATACTAATTCATCTCCATCCTCCACGGGGAGTATAGCGGAGCGAAGCGAAGCGGTTCCTAGTGAGCCTACTAATACTGAGCAACCTCAATCTCAAACTGAACAACCAATTTCTCAAGAACCTATTAGTACTCCTAAATCTGAAGTTAATAATACTCTTCCAGATGATGATTTCGAACGTGGTCAAATAGGTACTGATTTGGTTTATGAAAGTATTGCTGATTTAGAAGATTCTTTAGGACATGAATCTACTAGTAGTGATTTACTTAATGCTAGACAATCTATTATTGATAAACTTAGTCAAGCTGGATTTGAACAAACGGAAGCTACTGACATAGTTAATAATATTATTGACGGTCTTACAGGAGGTAGTTTATATAGTTCTGTTCAAGATGATAGTACTAGACGTTTATTACTTAATGCTACTTATGCTACTGTTACAGGTAATGAACGTAATATAGAAGCTATTATGGATGATTTTGCTAATAGTGTTGATAGTGAAGGTAATACTAGAGGTAAAATTGTTAATGGTAAAGTCTATCTTAGTATTGGTCAATTAGTTGAATATATAGATAGTATTACAGGTAATAAAATTATTAAAAATTATTTGTTTAATCAAATAAAAAACTATCTTTATGCCAGCACTAATAATCAAGGTAAATATCGTGCTACTGATGAATCAACTATTAAGAAACTTAATGCTAGACAATTTGTTCAATACGTTGACGGTATTGCTAAAGAACGTCTTGAAAGACTTCAAGTTGAACATACTAATAATGTTAATCTTAAGTATATAGTAGAGAATGAAAATGTTAAAGCATTTACTAGTATTAAGCAAGGTGATTATTTAGAAGCCATATATAATGTTAAACTTAAACGTATTGATATATTTGCTAATGATACAATTATTGGTTATATAGGAGTTCCAAATATTGATAAGTTTGGTAATTATGATATGGTTAATCAAGGTTGGAAATATAATATTCATGCTGAAAATGGTCAAGTTGTTTCTCCGCTTAAAGATGCTTTAATTAGTATTCTTGATGGCGATAGATTTGATGAAGAATTTATTGGTCATTTATATGAACTTGCCGTTAAAGAAGAAGTTACAAATAAAGAACTTGATACTTTATTTAAAGAATTTGAAACTAAATATCCTGATATAGTTAGAGATTTTACTACTCCTGTTGCAAGTTTTGATTTAGCTGGACATCTTGTTAATCTTACTAAATACATATTTAATCAACCTTATGAGAATAGTCATGAAGCTAGTATTAATCGTTGGTTTAATAATCTTCTTAATAGTTATGACCAATCTATTACAATAGTAAAAGGTGATTTTAAAGGTAAGATTAGAGCTGTTAATGTTAAATATGGAGTTCTTAATACTATTGATGATGCTAATGGCGAATGGAATGATGTACAAGAAACAGTAGTTAATTATAATGAAGATGTTAATAAACTTGGTGTAGTTGTACAAGGTCAAGTATATCTTAATGGAGAAAGTAAACCAACTATTATTGAAAATCTTACTACTAATGGTATGCCTGTTATTAGTATTCCAAGTAGTGATGGTACTTCTCTATATGCTTTTTGTAAACAAGTTCCATTAAATAGTAATCTACTTAAAAGTGATGCTCGACGTATTATTAATTCTATTAAGAATGAAGTTAATAACCTTTGTAGAGATTATATTAGTGGTAAAATAAGTTTTGGTGAACTTAAACAAAATCTTGGAGATATATTTGGAAATAATAAACTTATTAACGGAGATAGAAATACTGGACTTCAAATTAGTATTAATCCTACTAATATAGGTTTTTATGTTAAAGGTGCACATTTTAATGGTAAAGATTATGCTTTTACCATTAATTCTGATGCTGGTAATTATAAACGTAATATTATTATTAATTCTCCTTATGTTGTTAATAGTGCTTTTAAAATAGGTAAAAGTTATGGTATTAATGCTAGTACTATTGATGAATTAGATAATGCTCTTCGTCCTGTTATTGATGAAATGTTTAACTATGCCCAATTTGCTATTAGTAAAGATTTTATTAATGATAGTACAAAAACTAATGATAAAACTAATAAATATATTTATCGTGAAAATGGTAAAACTATTATAAATATTGATGGTAAAACTTATAGCTATAATAGTTATCAAGATTTTATTATTAGTAATGGTTTAGTTAGAACTAAATTAGCTAATACTAATACTAATGAAACTGCTGGTAATTGGCAAATAGATATTCATTCTAAACTCGATATTACTTATGAACTTGAGGGTAGACCCCCCGTGGAGGATGGAGCAATACCTGAACAGCTATCAGAGTTCATGCTAGATGATACTCTTAATGCTATTAATTTTAATGCTTTTGAATCTGCTATAACTGCTAAGAATTTAACTCGTGGACTTAAAAAGTATTTTGCTAATGACCAAACCGCTATTGATTATATTGATTCTCTTCAAAAGATTGGTATATTGCCTAAGAATATTCAAGTTGTAGATAGTATTACTAATAATAATGGTAATCAAGTTAATGCTGTTTATCATCGTGATACAGATACTATTGAACTTAATAGTTCTGCTATTGCTGGTCAAAGAGTTTATCGAGTTGTTAATATTATACTTCATGAAAGTTTACATAGACAACTTTATACTAAATATAATACTGAACAAGCTCTTGCTTTAGTTAAACCTATATATGATAAATTTAAAGCTTGGCTTGATACTCAAGATGATGCTACTAAAGAAAGACTTAAACCTTATCTATTTGAGAATTTTAATACAAGTGAAGCTCTTGAAGAATTTCTAGTTGAAAGTATTACTAGTAATGCTCTTATGACTGCACTTAATGAAATTAAATATGATAATAGAAAAGTTAATAAACGTAAGACTTTATTTAGTAGACTTCTTGAAGTTATTGCTGATATGTTAGGTATTAATATTAATGAAGATAGTTTATTAGCTGCTGCTAGAGATGCTTATAAAGCTATTAAGAAAATGCCTAAAGAAAGTAATCAAGAGGCTATTCAAGGAACTTTTCAGTTTGAAGAAGAAACTGCTAGTACAGAACAAACTGAAAATCCTAATGAAGATAACAGTCAAGATTATAATTATAATAATGATAATCTTAATGATGGACTTGATATGTTTAGTAGTGTTGATGATGATGTGGTGTCAAATATGGCTGAATTAACTAGCCGTTTACCAATAGACCAACAGCCCGAATTTGCCACTTTGCTTGACACAGGGCGCATCAGTTTTAGCTGTATGTAGAATTAATCGAGCAAAGATAAAAGTCGCTTAAAACGAAAGAAAACAGCCTCTATGACGATGTAATTAAATTTTACTTTACATTAGTCATAGAGGTATTACTATTAATGAATTTAAACTTAAATATAAACTTATGAGCTGTGGAAATATTAAACTTGTAGGATATAATAATCTTAATAATGTTATTATTAAAGAACATGGTTCTAATAATGCTGATTATTATAGTCTTATAGCTATGGTTGAAGACCCAATCTTTAAAAAGATTGTAGCTGATAAAGGTATTAATGTTAAAACTTCTGGAAGACAAGCTTATAATGCTCTTCTTGAAGCTAGAGCTATTAAACTCCGTAATATGGATGATATAGCTTCTGTTGCTGAAAAAGAAGAACGTGGTTTGTTTAGTACAATTAAAGCTAGAGATATAGCTATTACTTATATTGCTGATATTATGAATAAACTTAGTTTTAATTTTCTATATAATGGTGCTCCATTAAATTTTAATGAAATTAAAAAACGTACTAATGAAACTGTTATTAATGCTGGACTTAAACGTGCTAAAAAATTAGCTGGAAGTGATGAAGCTAAAAATAATGAACTTAATAGTTTTATTAATAATCCAAGTCCTGCTATTAAAATTAATGGTCTTGGAGCATTTCTTCGTAAATATGGTAATGCTCAAGATTTTAATTATGGTGCATTACTACGTTCATTAACTAATACTGAATTTAATGAAGCTCTTTTTAATAATAAAAATGTAGCTAAACTTATTAAACGAGATGAATTATATCAAACTACTGATTATGAAGAATTAGGCGGTTATCTTGATGAAACTTCTACTGAAGGTGATGAAAATAGTATAGATGATGGTATTGATTTAATGACTCAACTTTGGAATTTAAGTATTGGTGAAGTTAAAGATTTTAATAAACACGTAGAAGAAATTATTAAATATCATCTTGCAAGTTTACCTAAACTTACTGCTGCTTCTCAACTTGATAATGGAAGTTATCCTTTTGATATTAATAATGAATTAGGAGTTGTTACTTTTTCTGATGCTAATTATTTATCTAAAATATTATATGCTAGTGCTGATACTAGTAATGTAGATAATTTTATAGCTAGTCTTAAACGTATATCTGAAACTATTCCAAATTGTGAATGTTTAATTCAATTACATGATTTACTTAGCAAAAATAAAGTATTTGCTAATAAGTATATGATGGTGTTTAATAAACCTATTATATCTAAAATTGAAACTTATATTCAAACTGATTCTAATGGTAATAGTTATGTTCGTGCTCGTGTAACTAATCCTAATACTGATTCTCGTACTATTTTACAGAATACTTTTTATAATAATGTTAAGAATAATATTATTACTAATCGTGTTCCTACTGCTCGTGAAAAGTTTCGTATATATGATAGATATAAAAATACTCCTCATGCTAATCTTTATTTATATGATGCTTTTAAAGAAATATTTCCAGATATTAATCAAGCTAGTTTTAATTTAGCTATTGTTAAGATTGGTCGTGTAGCTATGGCTAATAATCTTATTAATTTTGCCAATGTTATTAATCGTACAGTTGAAAATTATAATAAATATGTAGAAGCGCTTAAAAAGGATAAAGAAACTAAAATGCCTGATAGTTTTATTAATAGAGGTGATACTTCTATTATATATCAAATGGCTGATGTTTTTAAAGATATTATTTATATTCCTGTTGAACTTAATTCTCGTAATCCCGAAGGTAATTTAAGTTCTGATGTTATTAATAGAAGTTTTATTACTAATATTGCTAAAATAATCAATGATGATAAATCTACTGTTGAAGAGCAAAACGCTATGGTTGAAGCTTATGCTAAACAAAAGTTTGCTAGTCATCAATATGATTATAGTAATTTACTTCTTGAACATAGAGATAGTAATGGTAATATAATTAATTATGGATTGTTTAGAAGAATTGGAAATGGAACTCCTAAACTTACCGAATATGCTCGTAGTATGTTTAAAACTTCTCTTCTTAATGGTATTAGTGAATTAGATAATAATAATAATGACTTATATCGTAGTATGAGTGACGGTGATTATTTAATTACTGCTATGGGATTATTTATGACTGATATTAATAATTCTGAAACTCCTACTGCTAATTATTTACTTCCCATACCTAGTGATGCTCCTAAAAACTTTACTATTACTGCTCCTAGATATAGTCTTGCTGGATTGCGTAGTCAACTAGAAGATGGAACTAAAATTATAAATAGAGAACATCCATTATTTAAACAATATTATAATATAGCTATTCAAGAACTTACTAATATGGCTCAAGCTGTTAATGTAATGTTTAAGACTAATGCTAATGGTAATCCTATTTTAACTAATGGAGATTTTGAATTTAGTGATATTTATAATAATAAACCTGAACATTTTTATAATCAATATCATAAAGATGGAAAAGGTAATGTATTTATTACTAAAGATGGACACAAAGTTTTAGCTGGTAGAGTATTTAGTTTTAAACGTTTAGTTAGTAAAATTACTCCTAATAGTAATGGAGCGTTTAATGAACTAATTGGATATGGTAAGACTATTGACATCCTCTACGGGGGGTCTACACGTGGACTTAGCTATGTTAATAATCAAGTAGTTCTTAATGCAGAACAACGTGTTGCTATTGAAGATGTTGTTGCTGATTGGTTAAATGAATATATAACTAATGGTTATAAAGAACTTAAAAATAAATATGGTACATTTATTGATGATAGGATTAATAATGAATCTTTAGCTGAATTTCTAGTTAATGATTATCTTGTTAGAGATAGTATGTATGATATGTATGGTGGTGACCAAAGTTTTTATAAGAATGGCCAAGCTATTCTAAAACGTATTAAAGAAGTACAAGCTAGTGGTAATCCTTTTGGTAATACTGATTTTACTAAAAATGATTTAGATATAGCTACTGATTTATATGATATAACTATTAAAGGTAATGCTGTTACTGTTCCTTATACTGTTAATGGAGTTACTAAACGTAAAAAAGTAGTTCTTCAAGATAAATTTAGGGGTGTTACCATTTATAATACTTTTAAAGCTTCTGATAAAGTTGTTATTGATAGACTCGATGACCAACTTAAAAAAGCTGGACTTGATAAAAAAGACAGAGAAAGAATACTAGAACCGTTTAAAGAAGGAGTTAATACTAATGATGCTCAATCTTATATTACTCTTGAAGAATGGATTCGTCGTATTACTGCTGCTGGTGAATTAGATAAATATGCTGGACTTATTCAAAGTCTTACAGATGATACTCCAATAGATAAAATTGATTGGACTAAATTTGCTAATAAAGTTCAAATTCAAAAGAATTTCTATTATGATTTATATTATGATACTACTGTTGGCATTGAAGTTCCTAGACAAGTAAAAAATGCTGAGTTTGTTCTTATTCCTAAACTTATTAAAGGAACAGAACTTGAAAAAGTCTATAATATAATGACTAATAGAGGTATTCATCAAATTAATACTGTTGAAACTGTTAAAGTTGCACAACATAACAGAATGACACTTTGGAATAATGATGGTGTTTTAACTGATGAAGCTCTTAAAGAATTTGATAATAATGTATTTGATAATTCTGAACTATTTAGTTATAATTATCTTTATCGTCAGCAAGAAGTTCCTCAACATATGGTTGATGCTAGTAATAAAGCTGCTATTCAGATTATGAAGAAAATGCTTGATAATCTTCCTAATCGAACTGAACTTAATGAACTTAAAGATAAAGTATTTAATAATTATGTAGCTAATATTAGAAATAGTTTTGAAAAAACTTGTGCTGAACTTGGTATTGGATTAGATGATAATGGTCATATTGATTTAAATTCTAATGGTACTATTAAAAATCTTAATCGTTTTGTATTCTTTGATAGATTTAAAGAAAATGCTCAACAACAAGGAGTTGAAAAAGCTCTTCTTGAGTTTTTCGATTTAGATAGTGCTGGATTTAATAATCTTCCTTTATTTTTGTCTAATATTAATAGTAAACTTGAAAGTATTGCTAATAGTTATTTTAATACTAATATTACTAGACAACTTATTAGTGGATGGCATGCTGCTCAGCTATCTGACTTTGGGTTTAAAGTTGATAAACAAACTCAAACGGATAGTAAACTTCAATATAAAAAGATTGGAGAAGTTGATGGCACTTCTGTTTATTATACTGAAATTAAACTTCCTAGATGGAGTAGTAAACTTAAAGGATTAAATATTGAACAAGTTCCTGATAGCTTACGTACTATGATTGGTTATCGTATTCCTACTGAAGGTAAACAATCTATATGTATTATGTATGTTAAAGAGTTTCTTCCAGATGCTTATGGTAGTACTGTTGTTGTTCCTGATGAATGGGTTACTCAAACTGGTTCTGACTTTGACGTTGATAGTGTTTATGGTATGTCTAAAACATTTAATCTTGTTAAAGGTATTCCAACTGAAATTACTCATGCTAGATATACTAAAGATGAAGTAGGGTATATTAATTATGTTAAAGATAATGTAGATAAAGCTAGTCGTAAAATTCTTGGTAAGACTTATAATAAACAAGGTAATATTAGAGCTTCTTTAAAAAATAGCGAAGATGCTATTAATGCTACTCTTGAAGGTTATAATGGTAATCTTAAAGTTGTTGAAAAAATTGCTAATGATGGTGGACTTAAGTCTTACGAATCATACTTGAAACTCCCCGTGGAGGATACAAGTAGTCAAGCTGCTAGAACTAATGCTATTATTCAATCATTTATTGATATACTTAATAATCCTGCTGCATTTGAAGAAAATACTACTACTTCTAATTTTGAAAATGTCAAAGAAGCTAATGAAACTTATGCAGAAATAGTTGGTGCTAATAAAACAACTGTTGCTCCTAGTGATTTCTTTACTCAACTTGATTGGTTTGATGCTGCTACTTCTGGTATTAAACTTAAAGGTATCAGTGTTAATCGAGATACTTTTATGAGTATTGGAAATGTTACTAAAGCTAATCATAGTGAAGGTATTAAAGTTATGTATACTACTGATGTAATTAGTGAGCAAGAAGCTGTTAATAGATATGGTAAAGAAAATGTTGAAACTATTGGTAATAAACATATTCGTATTACTCATAAAAATTTTGGTTGGTCTGGAGATGATAAGAATGTTGATGGCTATTTGATTAATCCTTATAGTTCTCAGACTACTGCTCATATTCTTGATGTTATGAAAGAGGGAGCTATACATAATGAAAATACTTATACGTTTAATGCTTTTAAAACTATTGTTGACTTTGGAAGTAATTATGATACTGCTATTGGATTTATGTGGCAACCTGCTATTGACATACTAGTTCGTAAATGGAAAGAAACTAATAGTGTTCTTGCGGAAGGTACTAAAAATCCGCTTACTGAAGCTATTAGAGAAGTTGCTCATAATCTTGGTTTTGGTGAAAAAGTTAATTTTGCTGGACGTAAAAAGCTAATTGAAACTATCGATAAAAGTTATGGTGAAACTTTCAAGAAATTATTCAATTTAAGCGTTTCTGACGCATTTTCATCACCTGACCTTATATTTTCATCAGACGCATATAAATCTCGTCTTAGAGGGGAAATGAATGGCGTTCAGCAAGCTTTATTTGACCTTTATGTTCTAGCACAATTTAATCGATTAAACTCAATCGGACAGGATATAAGTAATAATCTTAATATTCTTAGTGCTGATAAATATGGTGCTAAACAAAGTTTTTATGCTAGTGATAAAGTATTTAGAGATGCTAGAACTGTTATTGAAAATAGTAATATTTATGCTCCATCCTCTACGGGGGGTCAAACCTTGCTGTTAGAAAGTGTATTTCCTGATATTAGTGGTGGTATAGATGCGTTTATTAAATCAGATATATCTAAAAGTAGTTATCCTAGTTTAGCTGCATTTTTACAAATGAGTACTGCTCTTAGTGTTAAAGCTACTCAACAAGTATTTGAAACTGCTAATCCTGTATTTATTGATTATGTATATAGAATAGCAGAATGGACTAAAGGTGGAATAATGACTGAAAAGTTATATAATGACTATAAAGATTATCTTATTAATAAACTAGAAGTAGGTAATAATGGTAGTTCTTATCTTAATTTACCTGTTACTGTTGTTAATAGTGATTTTGTTCATCCTAAATATATTAAAGAATATGGTACTGGTCAATCTAGAGCTTTAGAAGTTGGTAGAGTTAGTGGTACATTAATTAATATTAAAACAGATGATGTTATAGTTAAAAATATATTTGAGCCTACACAAACTGAAATTGATGTATTTGCTAGACTTACTCCTGCTCAGAAAGTTGATTGGATTAAACGTAATTTTAGTCAAGATAGTAGTGTATTTGAACATATTGAAATAGTTGCTAATGATGAAAGAAATAATCGTCGTAATGTAAATATTCAATATATTAATTACATACAAGGCGATATTACTAATGATGAAGCTCATAGATTATTTGATAGAGCTTGGAATCATCCCAATCCTCTTATTAAACTCACTGCTCTTGATTTAGTTAAATATGCTTTTATTGTTGAAGGTCATAAATTTAGAACTAGAAATATTAGTAGACTTATAAGTAATACTCCCCTTAGAGGATTGAGTGAGGGTGGAATAGCTATTGGAGATATAGCTATGAAAGGTATTAATAGTTATGGTTTTGTTGATAAAGATAATGTTGAAGATATAATTGGTTTTATTCGTAAAAATTATAATAGTTTTAATTGTCCTAGTTATACATTTAAAAGACTTACTAATAATAAAATTAATTATAGTCTAAAAAGAAGTGGTATTATTACTTTTAATGGTCAAGAAAATCTTGATAATGTAGGAATAATAAGAAATGGAGATGCTGTTAATGTTATTAGAATTAATAGAAATTTATATATTAAAGGAACTTATGATGGAACTTTAGCTTATTATCCTATTGATAGACTTGAATCATTTGAAACTTATAATAGTATTGAACCTAGTATTATAGCTAATAATAATATTCATAAACCATTAGCTGTTCTTCTTTATAAAGGTCTTACTCAACAAGAAAAAAGAGATAAATTTATTGATGGTATTAAAGATAATATTAATGAAGCTGTAAATAAAGGTTATAAAGAAGTTCCTGAACTATATAGTAAATATATATCTGATGAGTATTTCCAGCCTTTTATGAATACTCCTTTTGAGAATAATACTATATATACTATTAATGATAAATTTTATCTTAACATTAATGGAACTACTGCTATTAATTTAAGCGATGATTTAAAACAATATAAAGCTAAATATCCTAATATTGAAGATAATAAACTTGGTTTATTTATTGAAATTAATGAAAATGAAATAGATAGAGTTACTAGTAATACTGATAGATATAGTAGTGTTGATGACCAAACTCCTATTGGTAGATTTGCTAAAAATGCAAGTTTAATTATTTCAAGAGCTGTTCGTCATGGTCAACCTGCTGCCCAGAATGTTCTTAATGCTTTAAATAATGCTGAAATTAACTATCTTGATAGTAATAGTCTTTCTGATAATTCTGAATTTTCATTATCAGTTATAGCTAATTATATAGATGTTGAAGCTAATAATATTCTTAATGATATTAATCGTTTTATTAAAATTGATGGTATCGATAAACCTATTAACGATAAAGATGTTATTGGTAAAGTTCTTAAAGATGAACAACTTCAAAATCGTTTCTTAGATGTTATTCTTAGTGCTAATACGTTTAAGAATAAATACAAACTTATTAGCGAAATTGATATTGATAGTACAAATCTTGATGATAAAACTAAAGAGAATATTAGAAAGATTCAAAAATTAGTTAATCAAGTTGATTCTAATACTACTGTACATTCTGCTAGAAAAGATTGGTTTGAAAGATGGATTCAATTACGTACTACTAATCCTAATTATATAAGTGGTCTTATGAAAGAATTTGATGCTTATGGTGATACTGGATTTATGGATTATTGGATACAAGATATTCGTGCTAATCGTAACTTTGTATTGCAGAATATACTTAAAGATGTAATGGGTACTGTTGAAGAAGGTCGTCTTAATGGTATTAAAGAGTCTAATGACTTTAGAAATTATCTTAAAGAACTTAAATCTAGAGCTGCTAAAGATGGTAAATCTGTTAGTCTTGATAGTATTATTGATGATGATGGTAGATTAATTCAACCTAATAATCCTGTTTGGGAAGAAAAGATGAAGAAATATAGAGATGCTGCTATTGAAGCTGAACAAAAATTTGGTATTAATAGTGTTGAACATCTTATTGCTTTATCTAATAAAGCTAAATTTATTGATATGACTACTATTCATCATCTTAAACCAATTACAGTTCAAGATGAAGATGGTAATGATGTTACTATTGAATATTCTACTTATATTATAAATTTTGAAAGAAGTTTATTAGGACTTAAAAAAGGAGATGATGGTATTCCTAAAGAATTTGCTGAATATAAAAGACTTAATGGTAGAATACGAGATATTCTAAGTCAAGCTACTGATAATGTTACTACGCAAAGTCAAGATGAAGAACTTGGACGTATCTATGCTCAAATGGATAGTCTTACTAGTCTTTACGATGAAGATGGCAATAAAAAAATTGGTCATGATTTGAATGTAGCTGAAAGACTTCGTGCTTATCAAACTAATATTCGTAAAGTAAAAGAAATGTTTTATGATAAGCAAGCTAAAGAAGGATTTGATTCTAAACTTAAAGAACAACTTTCTATTATTAGTAAATATGAAAGTCAACGTGATGCTAATGGTAATCTTCTTATTAGTATGGAAGAACTTATGAAAGTTCCTGAATATCGTGAAGCTAAAGAATGGATTCGTAAGAATACTAGATATATTCTTGATATTAAAGATATAGAAGATTTAAATTGGGCATTTGAAGAACTTAAAGATGCTAATAAAGGTAATAGTGTTCTTAATCTTGCTATTAAAGAATTTCAAGCTAAAGATGAATTTAATGTAGTTGATGGGCGTAAGATACCTGAAGAACGTGCAGCTCTTATTAAAGCTGAAACAGTTAGAAAATATAAATATACTAAAGGTAACGGTATGCCTTATGCTGGTATTATTCGTTCTGCTGAAGATGAACTTAGAATTTATCGTGCTGATTTCTATAATTATCTTACAGGTAATAAATCTAAGAGCGAAGAAGAAATTAATGTAGGAGAAGCTATTAATAAAATACTTGAAAAATATTTTGATAATGCTACTAGAACTCTTAATACTGCTGATATTAGTCAAGAAGATTTAGAACAACTCAAGACTGGTTTTGAAGTATTTAATGAAATTACTAGAGGTAAAAAGAGTACTGATAAAGCTAAAGCAAAACGTGTTGCTGAATTTATTGAAAGTGAATGTGATGTTACTTATAATTGGAAACAATATGAACTTGATAAAAATAGAGCTTTTGCTAAAGGTAAAAAGTATTATGATAAGTGGTTAGAAGTATTTAGTGAACAAGTTGAAGAAAATGGAACTATTACAGAAAGACCTAATCGAACTATTTATGGTATTATTAAACCTAAAGATTTAGATAAATGGACTGATATTGATAGAACTGCTGCAATTAATATTCTTCAAAAGAGAACTAGAGAAACTACTACTCAATATTATTATATGAAAGAAAGAGAAGTTCTTGACAAATATGGTATTGATAGTATTGAATATAAACAATGGTATAGAGATAATCATTATTTTGACCCATATACTCGTACTATTAAACCTATTCGTATTTGGACTACTATGCAAATGATTAAAGATGATGGTTCAGCTGTTGTTGGTAATTATGAACCACGTATTAATCAAATGTATATTACTCCTAAAGAAGAACTTGTTAATCCAGAATATAGTAGTTTTGTTAATAAGTACAAAGTAGGAACAGGATATGATAATCCTAATTATACTAATCTTAATGAGTATCAACTTGAACTTATGAATAAAGTAAATGAACTTATGAAAAAGTATTGTTTTACTAATAGTAATAAGCGATATGTTGATATGGGTTATTTTCCAGCTTTACCTAAATCTAAAGATATGACTGTTAAAGATTACTTTGAACAAGCTCTTAGTTTTCTTGGTTGGACAGCCAATGTTCCTAATAATACTAGTTGGAGAAATAATGAAGATTTAACTTTTGATAAAGATTATGATATTCCTAACCCTAGATTAATTCAATTAGTTAATAAAGATACTCAACAGTTGCCTACTATACCTAAATTTGAAGAACCTGATGAAAGTGATGAAGAATTTAGTAAACGTAAAGCTGCTGCTATTAAAGCTAGAGATGAGATTATTGAAAAGAATAATAAAATTCATAATGATATTCTTAATCGTAATTGGGAAGAAGTATTTAATAGTTTCTTAATTGAAAGTAATAGATATAATGCTGTTAAAACAGTTAAAAATCTTCTTTATACTGCTGACCAAATTATTACTAGTAATACTGCTTATGATATAAATTATAAAGGTAATATAACTGAAAATAGAGAAGCTAGTGCTGGTGGTGAAATTGAATATAAACAAGAACAACAAACTAGAACTAGTGAACATCTTAGAAGTTTTATACGTCGTCTTGTATTTGAACAATATAAAGATAATAAAACTCCTAATCTAGTTAAACTAGGTTCTCTTGCTCAAAACATTGCTGGTAGTAAATATATGATGATGAATATTACTGGTGGTATTGCTAACGTTCTTACTGGTTCTAGTAATATATTTATGGAACGAGCTGCTGGTGAATATATTAATCTTAAAGATTGGGAAGCTGGTAAATCTGAATGGATTAAAGGAACTGTTAGTTATATGGCTAATATGTATAGTGAAAATAGTAGTACACTTCAAGATGCTATTATTAAACTTAGTCATGTAGTTGATTTTGATAGAGTAACTGAAGTTAGTACTGCTGAAGGTCTTAAAGAAAATATTCGTAGAGTTCGTGGATTACTATTTAGTCCTCAATCTGTTGGTGAACATTATATGCAAAATGTTATGCTATTTGCTATGCTTAAATCTCATAGACTTGTTGATAATGGTAGAGGTGGTTATGATATAATGAGTAAAGAAATGTATCATCGTAAAGCTGAACAAGATGCTCTTATGTCTGTAATAAATACTCCCCGTGGAGGGGAGAACCAAGCTCTACTTGAACAATTCAATAAATTCATTGATGAAGCTAAAGCTGATAATAAAAAACGAGCTAAATATAATCTATTTAAAGCTAATCCTATATTCGATTTTGTTAAAACTTATCTTAATGAAGAACAACAAAGAGAATATATAGCTAAGCGTAAAGAACTTATTAAGAATATTGATAAAAAGTTTGCTAAACTTCCAGATATTTATAATCAGTTTGAACTTAAAGATGGAATTGCTCAAATAAAATCTGATAGTAAACTTACTCTTAAAGAATATGCTAAATTTATTGATAAAGTTCGTGAAGTAAATAAGAAAGTTCATGGTGTTTATGATAAACTTGGTTCTGCTAATATAGAACAACATTGGTGGGGTGGTATGGTTATGCAATATCATAAACATCTTTATCCGGGTTTTAAGAAACGTTATCGTTGGAATGGTTATTATAATGAAACTCTTGGTACTATTGAAAAAGGTAGTTATACTAGTTTATATGATTATTTAACTATTCCATTTAAAGAAACTAACATAGGAGAAATTAATAATGTAAGTGATGTTCTTAAAGCATTCCAAGTTTATGGTAAGAATTTACTTTCATTTGCTGTTAATTTCAAACTTAATTATGAACTTCTTCCTGAACATGAAAAAGCAAATATTAGACGTAATTTAGGTGATTTACTTTATGTAGGTGCTGCTGTTATTGGAGCAATTGCTATAACTGGTATGGGAGGAGATGATGATGAAAGTATTATATATAATCTTATGCTTTATCATGCCGACCGTCTTGCTTCTGAAGCTGCATCATTTACTCCATTTGGAGCTTATGCTGAAGGTAAAAAGCTATGGTCTAGTCCTGTTGCTATCGGACAAACTATTAATGACTTACTTGGTACTACTGCTATGGCTGCTAGATTCCTTATTGAAGAGGACTTTACTGAGGAATATACTACTGGTAGATATAAAGGTATGAACAAGTTTGAAGTTATGGCTGTTCGTAATATACCTGTTGTTCGTAGTATTAATCGAGTTCTTGATTTACCTAATAATAATAGTTATTATAAAGTTGATGAAAATATACTTAGTATTATACCTTATAAAGATATAGGTAAAGATATATTTGAATAAGCTGGACTTGAATCTAGTAAAAAATAAGGGCTTGCCTATGGTATCACTACCTAGACAAGCCCTTTTACTTTTATCTTAATTAAAACCATCATCATTATTACCAATAACACACATAAGAATAATAAAAACTATAATACCAACAACAAATAGTTTTCCACTATACTTATCCATAGCTTCACTATCACTAATATTATTAGCAATAGCCAATAGTTTAACACCACCAAATATAATTCCAATAAGAACAATAAATGCAACCATAATTATAATATATTTAAGTTTAACAATAAGATAAAAATAAACCCCAGTAGTAAGACTAGCTTAGCTACCGAGGTTTCAGTCATGCCAACGACTATAAGTTTAAGGATTAGTAGAACGCTCCGCTTCGCTACGCTCAACTCCCCGTAGAGGATGGAATAGACTAGTATTCATTCAATCAATATAATCATTATTATTAATAACTATACTAATATTACTAGCACAACTACCATTCCATCCTCTACGGGGAGTATAGCGAAGAGTGCGTAGCACTCGTAGCGGTTCCAAGCTAATCATCAAATTTAATAAAGCCAGCTCTATTAGAGCCAGCTTTACGTATAACATATAAACCATTAGCATTAATACTATTTACTTCTTTAGTCCATATTTAGCCCATTGAAGAACAAATCCAAGACCTTCCCAAATTTTATCTTCAGCTTTAATTCGAGCATAATTAGAACCAACATTTAAATCAAAATTTTCAGGTTTTACACAAGCTGCTTGACCATGAACTTCAAATCCAGTAAGACAAGTAAGAGTAGTATTAGTTGTTTTAGTACCAACTTTTACTTCAGACTTTTCATCACAAGTTTTAAGTGTTTCTATAAGTTCTTTAACTGTCATAGTTTATTCTTTTTCAAGTTTATTAATAATATCTTTAATATAATCACTAGGAAAACTTCCTTCAAGTCGAGCTAATTCTTTTCTTTTATAATCATTATCGACTTTAGTAATAACAGTAGTAGGAAATTTAGTAATTTCTTTTCTTAGAATATCATCTAGATTTGTATTACGAATATTAAGAGTAATATCACAATTAGCTTCATTAATAGCATCAGTTATATTTTTAATTGCTATTTTACAAGCGTCACAGCCATCTCTAGTAAAACAATCAATACGTATCATAACACAATAGCATTATTTTTAACAGCTTCTTTAATAGTATTAGGAACTCTAAGAAGAGTATTCTTAATCATTTCAGTAGTAAGACTATCAGAATATACATAAGTAGCATAAGTTCTCCAACTATCTTTAATTATAACAGCAAACTTATTAGGATTATCAACATTAGTTTGAATATATTCTACTTTAGTATTCTGATATTTCCACATCCAAGCAATAGCATCAGCACATTTAGCACGAGTTATACAATCATGTTCATCAATAAACGCTTCAACAAATATATTATTTGTTTGTCTTGTAGGTTCATCTCCAGTAAGATAATTAATATCATTACGAAGTTCTTCCCAAGTAACAGAATTACTATATCGTTTATATTCTGTATCATCTCTATATATAATACAAGTAGGATATTCAGTAATATTCTTACCAGCAACAGCCTTTTCAAGTATCATATCTTCAAGAATAAGATGGTCAGGAAGATTTTTAAAATTACATTGAACATTAGTACCAAATAAAGCTATATCAATAGCTTCTCGCATAGCTTCTGTTTTATTTTTATCAGCACTTTTATAATAAAATTCAATTTTAACCATAGTATTCGTATAATATAATGAGAATTTATAAAATTAGCTATTTTAAAGCCCCACATTGAATGATAATCATATCGTGATAGATTAATCACAATAGTAATTAAAATTCAATGTAGGGCAAAAGAACTGTATCTATGACTTTCCTAGCAGCTTGCGAAGATACTTTCTAATAGTGTAATCGCTTTGTACACCACGTAGAATATCACCATTACAATAAGCAGTAGGAGCATCACTAATACCAGCACTACGCGCTTCTTGTCTACCAGTATCAGTATATAGATTATACCTAATAAGATTAAACCTACCGGCAAACTCAGGAAGAGCAAGAGCTTTATGAAGCCTTTCTTCAAAAAGTTTACTAACATTACAATCAGGTAAATAAAATAGTATTAACTTTTTCATAGATAAACTTCATCTCCTTCAACTTTAGCATCACTAAAATGACTTTTAAAACTTTCAACACTTCTACACCATAAAATATCAGATTCGCTAGTTTTATGATATATAACAGCAGGAATCCATTCACCTGTATCTGGATGTTTCATTTTAGTAATATTATCAATAATATATTCATTAGACGTTTTATTATGAATATAACGAGCACCAACTTTAAGCTTTAGCTGCTCCTCCTGTTCCTTCTCCAAATCCTTTGTTTCCACGTTCACTTTCTCCTAATTCTTCAATAGATTCAACTTCTTTCCAACTAATACGTTCAGCACTATTAATAATTAATTGACAACATCTATCTTTACCATCACAATTATATGGCGGAGTATAAAGTTTATCAAGAATATTAGTAGTTGTAGCTCTAATATTATTAAGTTTAAGTCTAGCATTACCAATCATACTATCAGGTAAATGCATATGTTCTCTCAACTTATCAACTATTTCAGCAAGAGTAGATACAGCATGAACTAAATCTCTAGAAGTACGATTCTTAAAAATAATAAGAAGTTCTCCACGATAACCCCAATCGAGAGTACCAGGAGCATTAGGCATATAAAAGTCAGATTTAGTAAGATTACTTCTAGGACGTAAAGACATTTCATTAGGTTCACCATTAGCATCATTTCCAATATTAAATGCTAAACCCGTATGATAAATAAATCTATCTTTATCTACATCATATTCATAGCAAATAGGATAAATATCCATACAAGCATCACCTTCTTTACCATAAGTAGGTAGAATGGGTTGAACCATACAACATTTCTTTACATCTACAACATCTCCACTAAGAAGTTTAATCTCTTTCAGTTTAAATACTTTTACTTCCATATACAATTAAATTATTAAATTAAAGAGCTTCTGCAAGTGCAAAAGCATTTTCTATTTTTCTTGATTTATCACCATAACAAATACTATCAAATCGCTTAGTACCTTCAATATTATCTATATTAGAATAATATCCACTAATAGCATTAACTGCACCCCAAGCTGTACCAAGAATATCTCTTTGACCTGGACAATCAAAATAATAATTATAAGTATCAGAAATAACATTCATTTTTCTACTACTTATTTTACTATCAGTTAAAGCTAAACCACTACGATAAGCAATATCTTTAATAGTATGACCTGTATCTTTTAAACGTTGAATTTCATCACTAGTAAGAAGATTTTCTCCAATAAATTGGATTACATCTTCATCAGTAACTTTAATATTAGCAAGTAAATTACAATATTGACCAAATTCTTCAGATTTAATTTTACTAATTTCAAGTATTTCTTGTGTAACAGAAATCTTATTATGAACACTAGTTGTATGTCGAAAACTAACATAATTACTACTAGTACGAATAGCAGCATTAAGAGTATGTTGACAAATAACTCTAATAGGAGTAAATAAAATCTTAACTCCGCCACTACCATCATGAGTATTAGTAAATACTAGATAATTTTCAACAGGGTCACCTTTAACAAGAATATTATTAGGAAGTTTAGCACTTACAAATATTCTTTCACCATTTCCCCAAAATCCAGCAGTTTGCCAAATAGCAGAATTTTTACCAATAGCGTCATCAAAGAAATTAAAAGCATCATTGTTTTGTACAATAGTATATTTACTTTTAACAACACCTAAAGGAATATTGCAATCAGTACGATAGGTAGCAAAGGCGTTATCACACTTACGATAAATGTCAGTACCAAAAACATGAGCGCCTTCTTTTTGTTCTTTAATAATTCGGTCAAGTTCTTCATCAGTTCCAGTAAGTTTAATAGGCATTTTACCAACTAGTTCACATTTAGCTACATTAAAATTAAGTCCAGCTTTAAGCATAACTTCTTTAGCAGTAGCACAATCTGATACATCAATAGCGCCAGAATAAGCCCAAGGTTTACCTTTTACTTTATACATATTATTTATGACTTATACGTAACATAACACTTTCAATATCTCTAACAGCCCGGTCTTTATTAACACCATAAGTATCCATATACCATTTTATTAATTCTTTTACTTTTTCTTCTAGTTCCATAATTAGCAAGATTAGTAGTGTTGACTCCCCGTGGAGGATGAACTTAATTCTGTCCTCTACGGGGAGTATAACCAAATTATTTAATAATAAGATTAGTATTTTCAACAAGTTTAGCTATACTAATATCTCTACCATCATTAAGAATATTCTTCATAGTAGTTTTATTAACACTGCTGCTTCTAGTCATTTCATGTTGATGATTAAAGAAAGTATTAAGTAAATCAAAATTAATTTTATTAGCTAAATCACCAACAGGTTTTTCAATTTCAAATTTAACTTTAATACAATCTAAATCATCAAGCGTAAAATAACCTCCAGTTTCTTCTCTAAGTCTAGCAGATTGTTCAGGATATTTTTCAGTAAATTTATCATTAATTTGTTCAAGAAGAATATTTCTACTAAATGAACAATTATCATCAATCATATCATTATCCCAAATAGATTGTAAATGTTCAAGAACTAAATCAATAAATATTTGATTAAGATTTTCATCAATCTCAACACATTTACTGTTCTTAGTATAGAGTTTACTATCAACTAAATTAATAACTTTATTACCAGACTTACCTAAATCTCCATAAGTAATAACAGCATCAAGCATAACTCCTTTAAGTCTTTCAGCATTGTTTTCTTTAGTTTTACGAAGAACAGCTAATCGTTGCTCTTCCTTTTTACAAGATTCAGCTTCAAGATTAAGTACAGTATATGCTTTACGATAACTATCAAGTTTGGATTTAAGACTTTCTTGTGTAATAGCAAGACGTTCTTCAAGTTCAGGAGTTAATTCACCTCCATTTTCTTCTAACTCAAGAAATATATCCTCAAGTTCAGCAGTAATATTATAAATATTTGCCATTATTTTCTACGTTTAGGTATATTATAAGCAGAACGATAATAAGGATTTAAATAACCAAATAAATGAGTATAATCACTAGCAGTCATTTTACCTGTATTAGTTCTATATTTATAAATAGCTTCAGTATATTTCTTCCATAGTTTTTTACTAAACCAAGATTACCAACAAATCCACCATTTTCAAATACAATAGCTTCTGTATTTTTAGTAGTTCTAAAACGGTTATTAAAACCATAAAATCTTCTTCCCATAACTTTAATATTTAAATAGTTAATAATTTATTTATTATTTCTCATTTCTTTATCTTTAACTACTTTAAGAACAACGATATTACATAAAAGACCATAGCAAAGATAATTATTAAATATACAATTAGGACAAACTTCAATATGTTTATTTTTAACATATTTACATAGAAATGTTACTTCTTTGTCATCTTTAATTCTAATTGTAGTATAAAGAAATTCTTCACCATCATTTAAGTCATCAGTGAAATTAGTACCACTATAATTTTCAACATGAAAATGTTTAAGTTTATCAATCTCTGAAGTCATATCCAAGTTCCATTAAATTAGTATTAATATGAAAAGTTATTTATATTATATTTTCTTTCTGCAAATTTTCTTGCAGCAATAGCTTTTTCTTTAGTATCAAAATAACCAAGATTTATTTGTTTATTATTAATAGAAATATACGCTTGATAAGAAATATATTTACCTTTTTGAATATGTTTTCTAACACCAGTAGAATTATTTCTTTGTCTATATGTATTATACATATTATTAGACATAGTACAAATTCTAAGATTAGATTTTCTATTATCAAGACAATTACCATTTATATGGTCAATAGGATTATGAATTTTATCTAATTCATTAATAGTATTTGTTATAATTCTATGTAAAGCAACATTTTTATTATTAATATTAGCATAAGCATAATTTCCACATTTAGATATTTTATATTTGGAAATTTTATTAATATCTTCAGCATCAATAATAGTATAATCTATAACATTACAATTATTATCATATAATAATATTTTAGCAACATTATCATTTATAATAATTTCATTTTTATCAAAACGTGTACGAGTTTTAATATGTCCATATCTTTTAATTTGATGATAATGTTTATTACAATATTTACCACAAGCTCTATTGTTACATCCTTCAATAGAACAAATATTTTTATATCTATTTCTTTTATTAAAATTAAATTTTAATTTTATATCCAAGTTCATTTAATTCTTGTTCTATAAGTTTACATATAATAGTAGCATTAGGATGCGATTTACCTGTGGTATTATACACACGTTTCCTAATTATTTCAAACCATTCATCTACGGAATATGTATAGGTACAACGTGTAGCAGTATCAAGAGGAAGAACACCACGAGCATCTTGACGATGCATACCAATATCTACAAGAAGTTTATATTTATTAAAAGAATCATTACAACTATCTCTATAAATAGATGCTTTTTTATGAGAATCACACCATTCTTCAAAAATAGGTTCATTATTTAAATAATCTACTTCTTCATCAGTCATCCAATGAGGTCTACAAATACTTCCATCTTCATATACATATCTAGTTGATTTTTCAGCAATATTATTAGGACTAACACGATTTAATTCACGAGAAGTGCTAATTTGTGTATCAACACAAAAAGTATATCTCATCATATGAAATCCTATTTCAGTATTACAAAAATCTTCAATAGGAACAATATATTTAGATAGATAACCAAATTGTGTTTTATGGTCTAAAACCCAATTACCATTGACAGTTATATAATAAACATGTTTTTCATAATGATAACTAAAACCAATAGTATTAGCATAATTAATAATAATAGTTTCTAAAGTTTTATCGCTATCATTAGCAATCATATAATAAGTTCCATGACGAAACATACTCCAATGTCCATCATTAATAAGTCGTTTAATAGTAGCTTCATCATTACCTGTTTCTCTACCATAACAAACTCTTGCGCATCTAGCAACATGAGCTTTAGAATCATCTCCTTGTTGCCAAAGTTCAACTTTAGGTTCAATTATTTTCATCTTCTTGATTATTATAAAAATCTTTAACTACATTTCCAAATATACTATAAAAATGTTCTTTAGGTATAATATTAATAGGCTGTATAGAATCAAGCTCTTTAAAAAACTCTTTAAGACCTTTATTTCTAATCCATAAAGTATCATAAGTAGCAGTTATATAATTATCTTTATCCATGTCACAAGCTATAAAGCAAGTTTCACTATCAAGCTTATCTATACATTCTTTACATACAATAGCCTCAGCTATTTGTTTACTCTTACTAGCATCTTCTTCAACAGAATTTCCAAGTGGAGTATAACCAATAACTTTACCACAACATATACAAACTCTAGCAAGAGCATTTATACCAAAAATAGGATGTAATTTCATACCATATAATCAGTTACAAATTTAAGAACTTTATAAAAAAGACCAACAAGAGTACCAGTATTATCAATAACATAATCATCATCACAAATTTTTATTTGTTCACTTTCATGATTATCATTATTAACTCTTCTATCTACTCTTATTATTTTTCCACCACATACTTTAATAACATTACATTCATTTTCAAATCTAGCATCAGCTATAATACATTGACCTTTACTATTTCTTATATCAAATGCTTTATTAATAGTATAATGAACAAAAGCATTATGCCAAAAATGATTTCTAATAACATTAGTACCATAATATTGGAGAAGAACTCTAATTTTAATAGAAACATTAGTATTTAAAAGAAGAAGTGTAGATAAATTATCAAATTCTAATGCATTATTAATAATATAATCTGCATCTTTAATATTTGTAGAAACAATACCAGTTTTAAAATTATAATAATTTTCTTCTTTAATATCTTGTCTATCAAGAAGTTTACGGTCAATATTACAAAATGCAGCAATATCATCTTTAAGTTTATCAGCAAAATGAATAATTATTTCATCATTTTCAACAAACCCATTTTTATGATAAAGAAGCCAAGTATCATAATTAGATTTCATAATACCATCATGAAGGATATAACTAATCATAGAAGCAACTGTATCTTTACCACTTCCTTTAAATCCTTTAATACCAACAATAGTAACTTTATTAATACTCATAATAATTTGTTTTTGTTTATCAAGACAAATATAAAAATATAATAGGAATTTACTAGTAATAATGATGCTGAATTTAATGTTAAATATCATAGTGAGAATGACGCATTTTAAGGCTCAACATGACACGCAAATCTTATCGTGATAGATTAATCATTCTGATATATAAAATTGAATACAGGCAAAAAGAATCATGTCTACGAGCGTGTTCTGTATAGTTTTAGACTTCTAACAAACAGAAAAGCCTAGCACACTATATTATGTACTAGGCTTCACCTTATTCAATATCTATATAATAAATAATACAAAAACCATTACGTTCTTCTACAAATTTAACATTAATATTAAAATCATCTTTAGACACAACAAAAGCATTACGCAATCTTGTATCGAGAAGTCTAATAACTCTATTAGGAATATATAACTTAAATCCAGTATTAGCATCTCGAATAATAGGAACACTATTATTAATTCTATTATCATTATACAAAATCACATAAAGTTCATTACTTTTAGTTATGTCATTATATCTAATAGCAAAATTATAACTTTTAGCATCATAATCAGTAAATAAAATAATAGATTTATAATAACAACTAAAATAAGATTTAGTTCTATCAAAACTATTATTCTTAATTACATTATAATCTAGTATCTCCATTTATAACAACATTTTTAATATGAGATGGAACTCTAGCAACGCCACTTCGTTCACCATAATCTATATGAACAGTTCTACCAATATAAGATTGAGAATCGAATAAAACTTCCTGTTGAACAATATGACTAGTACTTAAACTAGTTTCAAACTTTTCATTATTAATATCATTTTTACAAAGAAGAATAGGTAAATCACGTTTCTTTTCTTTATAAATATCAAGAATTATAAAATCTCCCTCAGTAGCATCTTTAAACTTCTCCATATAATTAGCTCTACGTCTACCATATTGATAATCAGTTTCAGCATTACGAAGTATAAGACCTTCAAATCCTAAATTAATAAAATGATTTCTAGCGTCAATAGCTTCATTATCATTAGTAATATATCCACTAGGAAGAATAATTAATTGTTCTTTATTATTATAATGTTCTTTAATATTATTAAAGCGAGTAGGCATTTTAATATGATAACGATATGTATTTCTATGAGTTTGATTACCTTCCATCATAATATCATAACACCAAAACTGAAGAAGTTTATTTTCAACACAATTAGCATCTTTAACAAAATGATTAATTTGATTAATAGTATAACCCGGAAGATAAACTTCACCATCAAGTGCTGCAAATCCATTAATCATATCGTCGATAATATTTGTATTAATAGTAGCAAGCAGATAATCTTCAAGATAGCCAAGAGTATGCCAAATAAGACCTTCACGACTTTGGAAACGAAGTCTAACAGGTTTAAACATATCATTTTGAGTATAAGCAGTAACAATACAACGAAGACCATTAATCTTATACTGACCATACATACAACTGACTTTTTTCCAAACATTACCACTATACGTTTTAGCAAGCATTGGAAGTAGAAGATTAGTATTTCCATTACTAAGGTCTTTAGGTAGATAAGTATTTAGAAAATTAAATAGAGTATCATTATCTCCATCCTCCACGGGGGGTAAACCCTGCATATCACAAAGTTCATCAAGATATGTATATCCTTTTTTAATCTTATCGTTATATCTACTCTCAAGTTCTTTTTGACCATCTTTTTGAGTAACAGCATAAACTTCTTTACGAATATTACCTCTAACAAGACCATAAAAAACAGTGATACTATTAGTATCACTGTCAAGTTCAGCCCACCAAACAGTAGGCACACCATTATTATTTCTACGATAAAGTTTATTCATTATGTTCACTTATTTTTAAACCATTAAATGCAAAACTAACAGCTTTACCACCTAGAAGTTTAGCTTTACGCTGAGCAATCGTTCCTTTTTAGGCTTAATAGCCTTTGCAATACCGGTGCTAACATCAATGGGTTTACCTGTAAAGACATCTTTTGATTGATTAACTCTGCTAGCACTTCTAGTGCGTTTCCTTGGTTCTTTACTATAATATCGTACTGGGTTTCTTCTCTCGAAATCAAGATTTTTTTCATGTATATCAATAATTCTTTTAATAATACTATTACGATAATCAATATAACTTTGAGCTTTTTCTGGATGATGTTCTAGAACAAGATAAAGTTTATCAAGAATATATTCAATACTAGAAAGAGTAATACGATAACCATAATTAATAGTTTGTCTAGGACGAGAACCATCAGGATAAATAATAGTACAATCTAAATCTTTAATATAAGATTCAATTGTATCAGCCATTGTAGATTTATCAATAACATAATTAATATATCTAATATCTCTATCATCTAGCTTTTCTTCATATCCTTTTATTATCATAGATTTTCTTTCTTACATTTATAAATAATAATACGAGTTGGTTTACCTATAAGACAATGATTATATTTAAACCATTCAACAATATCAAATGTAGGATAAGTTTTAGCTATTCCTTCAATAAGAGCATAACCTTCTTGATAATTAAAATTACTATGAATAGTTCCACCATTATCAGTATCAAGTAGGCTAAACTTTTTGATATATTCAACGTCATCATTAGAAGATAGATTAATTTCTCCATAACAATAAATATCTTTTTTATCAATACGTTTACCATCTACATTAATACATTCCCATTTATCAAGATTTTGTTCATCTTCTTCAGTAATTGGACGCATAACAGTATATGTAATACCAGTTAAACTTTTAGTATGGCAAAGTATCACTTTCTTTCGTATCCCAAGTAAATTCAGTTTCTTCTCCATAATTATCTTCTATATATTTAACAACTTGTTGAGTTAGTTCATTAATAACATTTGTAGAATAACTACTTCTCAATTCGGCAAAATCTTTAACGCCAAGTTCTTTAGGAATAATAATAGGTATAATATCATAATCATTCTTAAGAATCACAGCTTCCATAAGACCAGTTCTATCATTATCCATAAGGCTAATAAGAAAACCATTCCGATTAAGTTTACTACGAAGCCAATCATATTCAATTTGACGAAGTTTATAAGTTTCATGTGGAATATTAACAACACCAATAGTTTTAGATTCAAGGGTAGACCCCCCGTAGAGGATGGAATGATTAATACTCTTTAGATAACATTCAAGACTTAATCTATCTTTAGTAGATTTAGTTATAATAATAACGTCATAATTATCTAATTCAAGATTAATAACTCCCTCAATAGTATTACTATTAGTTATAAACTTAACTTCAGTTTTCTTATTTCTATTTGGAAAATACAATTTAACATTAACTATTCCTCTTTTATCTTGTCCAAGAACGTAACCATAACATAAATCCGTTTTATCTTTATCATAAAAATATTTAGGAATAGGATTAGTTGAACGATTAATATAAAATTGGTCAACAGGATAAACAAAATGAGTATTAAGAAAATTAAGATTAATACCAAATTGTCCCCAATACTTAGCATCTAAATTATTCCACGGACGAGTAACAAGTTCAATAATAGGTTTATGATTACGTACATTACTAATAGCCCTAGTAATATTATAATCGTTGTTTTCATCTTTATCTTGTCCATAAATAATATTTCTAAAAGTATAAGCAATATGTTTAAGAACAAATAGAAATTGACTTTTAATAGAAATATCAATTTGCTTATGAACAATTTCAGAGAGTACAGTTGCAGCAGCATCTATACAATCTCCCCACCAATATCCAGCAAAATCTCTTCCTTTAAGTTTATTCCTATTATCATATCTAAAACCAAAACTAGGATGAGTATCTTCACGAAAAGGACTAGATATAAATTCTCCTGTATCTATACAATGTTGTATATCTTCAACACTAATTCCAGTATAAGTGCTAAAAATAGTAATTTGACTAACTTTAGAGAAAATATAATCTTTAGTTAAAATAGTATTACTAATATTTCTTTTCATAATATTTCTAATTTGACCTTTATCGTGAACATATAAAAAAAGAGGACTAGGTACTAAAATAGTACCCAATCCTCTTACATACAACTATTTAACTAACTTTAATTTTTTAAAATGGTAAATCTTCTGTTGGATTAACAAAAGCACCAGCAGCATCATTACCACCACCAAATGGACTAAAATCTCCACCGCCATTAAATCCACTAACAGGATTTATAGGAGTAGCAGTTTGAACACCAGGCATTACACCAACACCAGGCATAGCAACATTTGGCTGTTTAGCTTGTTCGGCAGATTTTTGATAAACAATACTTTCTTTATAAGGGTCAATATGCAAACTAGGAGCAGATTGTTCTTTATAAAGTTCAATAACTCCATCATTGATAAATGTAGGAAATCCTAAATCACCAAATGAAGATTTACTTCCAACAACAGCACGCCATTTACCATCATTCTTAACGAAACGAAGAAGCTTCATCCAAATAGTAATAGGTTTACCTTTAGCATCATTATAAACAGGTTTACCATTATTGTTAAGTAACTTAACATAATTTTCAAACACAGTTTTATAACCAGCTATAACTTCTTCAGCCTCAACAGGTACATACTGCATATTTTCATCAAAATCTTCAAAAGGCAAAGTAAGAGCATCAATTTCTTCTTCTGTTAAATCACGACCTTTAAGAACAAATACATTATATATATGTTTCATAAAGCGGAAAATGTTATCAACTTTCCAAGCACCTTTACCACCGGGAATAGTTTCAACATTACTTTCAGCAGGAAGAAGACGTTGAGTTACATAACGACGTTCATTGATATTTTCATGATTACTAGCAAAAGTAAATGTAAGATAAGGAATACTCATACCAGCAAATGAAGGCATACCTTGAACATCATCTTTCAGTGTAGCCCAATCAACTTTAACATCTTCAAGATGACCAATAAACAAGCCATTAGCTTTATTACAATCAGTACGTTCATCAAACTTTTTACGAGTTACATCACGTAAATCGTTATTAATACCTCTACCTCTACGTTTTTTAGGAGTTTGTACTTCTGCATTAGCAGTTTGTTCAGCACTTGCTACAACAGTAGCTTCATTCTTAATTTCTTTTTCTGTCGACATAATTAAAGTAATTAAAAGAATTATTAGATAAAATAAGAGCTGCACTATTAGCAATACTAACAATGCAGCTCTATGTTCAAGATACTATATTTCTAGGACGAAGATTTGATTATTCAGCAGTTTCTTCTTTTTCAGCTTTCTTACCGATACGAACAGGTTCTTCATCTTTATATTCGGTAAGCATTGCAATCTTAACAACAATATCTTTATAACCGTTATTAACAACAGCTTCTTGCAAGTTGTCAATATCTACTGTATAAACACGATTCTTAGAAGTAGCTTCTTCATCAGTCATATCAGCTTTCAACTGTTTCCAAACATTAGAATCAGTAAAGTTAAGAGTTACACCAATACCAGACAAAGCAGCAGTATTAGCACACTTAGAACCTTTAATCTTAACAACTTCATCACCTTGAATACAGCTAACCAAAAGTTCTTTCTGTTCATCTTCGGTAATACCTTCACGACCAAGAGCAGCTTTAAGTTCTTCATTAGAAGAAGATAAAGCACCTTCAAGAGTTTCTTGGAAATAAGTATTAACATACTTAATCTTATCATTCTTAGTCATACGAACACGAGTAGTACAAGGATTACCATTCTTGTCTAATTCAGCAATACCTTTAGCCAAAGCCCAAATATCAAATTCAGCATGAACAGCCATAGCAGCTTCGGGAGATTCAATATCCAAACCTTGTTCTTCACAGAAAGCAACAACTTCGGGTACTTTATTGATAATAGCATTATCAATATTTGCACAGTTATTAATGAACATTACATATTCACCATGAGCAATGCCGAGAGCTTTAGAAACTTGGGCAGTCATACGGAAACTACCGGGAGTAGAAACAACTACCAATTCAGGTTCTTCACTAACTGCTCTTTGACCAGCATTAACAATACCCATACCAAAACTCAAACCTTTCTTAAAGTCTTTCATAATTATAATTATTTAAAAAGTGAATAATATCAGTCATACGACTGTTTTGTTTAATAATAATTTCTCTAGTTTGTTTATGTTATTGAATTTCAGTAATATCAATAATATCTTCATTACTTAAATCAATACCTTGCATAGTCTTTAATTCTTCTGTGCTTAAACAACCCATAATTAAATCATTAGCAATTTCACGAGCACCATAAACAAATGCTCTATGACTTATCATTATTTTAGGATATTTCTTATAAGTATCTTTTTCAAAACATCCAGCAACAATAGCATCTTTATAAGTAAACTCACCAGTAGCAACCATATTACGTTCTCCAATTTTACGATAAAAACGATAACTAGTAATATAATCAATAGGAACAGCAGGTATTCTATAAACAGGAACTTTACCAGTAGAAGCAATTTGTTTAGCTTCAGCAGTATTAGTAGCTATTTCAAACTTACCATTAAGTTGATATTCTTTATATACATTACCATTATAATCTTTATAATATTTAACAGGATAAACATATATATGTTCATGGTCTTTATCTTCTGCATTTTTAGTTTGTGCCTCTTTGGGAGTAAGACACTTAATACAGTCAGATGGAAGTTTATCTTCATCATAAGCATTAAAGCCATCTGTATATTCGTACAGAGCGCGATAATTATCTACTTTTTCCCAACTCACGCTGCCTTTGACAAGTAATGCCTTAATAATGTGAACATCAATACCTGTTTTACCTTGAACTACATGAATATGTTCAATGCAAGTAGAAAATGGAAGTCTAAGGTCTTTAGCTCTCATTGCAATAGCAAGACCATCTTCAACAGACTTAATACCACATTTATCGCTACGCATAACACGTTTGATAAATACTTCAAGACTTGCAATTTCAGCTTCACTCATATAATTAAGCTGATATGGAGCAACAGAATGTTGAACACCATGTTGTTTTTCAATACCACTATTACTAACAGCAACAGTAGTATCATTAACTTTAACTTCTTTATCTTCGTCCATTCTATCAAAGAGCGATTTTGATTACACAACAAATGTAACTATTATATTTATACTAGCAAACAATATCATCAAAATTTTGAGCACTAATATCAGAATTAATATTCTGTATAACTTCATGGTTAGCCGATAACTTTTCCTTTTTAAGACTTGCTTCCTCAATAGTACCAGCTATATAAAGTTTATGTACTTTAAGTTTTGATTGACTACAATTAACATTATTATAACGATAAATAAGTTCATCTATTGTATCACATAAAGGTGAGGTTAAAATCCATTCGTCTATGCTTGTTTCTAGGCTGTCAGTTGAATTATTTTTTATAGATAATACTCTTAATAAGCCATCATTAAAAGACTTCAAATTCAGCGTGGAAATAGCCTTAGATTTGATTATACGAGCAGTCCCTTTCTTGCTTCCAGACTTGTACAAAACAGGAATACCATTATCATCAACTAGAACTTTATCCTCAATTTTATCGTGATAATCACCACAAATTTCACCTAATTTATCATTAATATATTTAGTTACAGTAGCAGCATATTCACCTCTCTTACTAATAATAAGAAATCGTTTATCAGGATTATCTTTAATAATTTCAACTATTCTTTCTAGCTTACAAACATTATCAGAACATATAAGCATACGTTCACGAACAATATTATAAAAAGTCTTAACTCGTTCAGCAAGAACAAGAGGATTATAACATTCATCAATTTGTTTACTAAAAGGATTAGTCATATCCATATCAGCACTCCATCCATTATATTCAGCTATTTCTGTAATATATTGAATAGCACTACGTCCATCTTGAGTACCATTTTGAGCACATTTAATATTATCAAGATTACCAAATACTTGAATAGTCTGAGTAATAAATTCAGTATATTTATCGTAATTAGTAATATCATCTTGATTAACAAACAAAATTGGCTCTCTGTGTTCCTCTACGGGGAGTAAAGCCCGCATAGCATTAATACCACTAGAACTTATATTATCATTAATAGGAGGAATATTAGTATAAATTTCTTTTAGTTTGGCAGTATCAATAGTATCTTTAGTTATAATCATAAGTTTAAATCTAGCATGATTAAAAACTGTATTACAAGAAAGATTCCATTCATTAACTCCAACAACAATAGAAATATCATAACTATAATTATATCTACTATTAACATAAGTATGAGTAAGAATATTAATAGTATCTATATTTATATTATGATTTTTAAGACCATCAACAATTTCAGTTCTTCTTTTCCAATTATCTGTAACAATAAGTATTTTAAGATTAGGATTTTTATTCCTCATCAGAGTAATAACTCTACTTATAATTTCAGAATAATCAAGAGGTTGAACACAATGGATAGTTCCAACACCTTTATAATCTTTAGAACCCCATTTATTAATAAGTTTACTATATGATTCTTCAACTATATTTTTCATCCAAAATCATCTTCATTAAAAATAGGATTATACATACCACTATATTTTTTAATTTTACTTTTACCTTTACCTTTAGGAGAAATTTTAAGTTTGATAGGATTAATAATCTTCATAGCTTCTTGATAATAAAATTTAAAATTAATATCTCTAAGAGAAATATCTTTATCATCAAGACTATTAATAACTGTTACAACAGAACCAGCTGCCATTCTACTACGAGAACCATTTTCATTATGAACTTTTTCAATAATATAACCTCTATTAGAAACATAAAACCTAACATATCTTTGACAAATAACATGAGTAACTTGTCCATTTTCAATCTTAGTTTCTTCTACATGAAATTGTCTACCTACATTTTGAGTAAGACAAAAGTCAAGAATATTAGTAGCTTCTTGAAGAGTATCCATTACAGGTTTATTCTTAAGAAAATAGTTTTCAATAGCTTGAGCAACAATAGGCATAGAATAACCTTTAGTTAAATCTAGAGAATACATCATAGGATTAAGAGCACCTTTAGATTCAAGTTTAAGTTTATGAACACCATTTTTAATAATTCTAAATTGGCTAAGATAATTATTTATATCTCTACTAACAAGACAATGATAATAATCAGTATCAAACTTAAGTTTAGTAGTTTGTTCCCAATCATCTTTAATACGATTATAAATATCAATATCTCGTTTATAAAGTTTAATAACAATACCATCTGTATTAGCACTTAACACATGAATATTGTTTAACTCTAATTCCTCAATCAACATTAACATCATTAACTGCCCATTAATAGTAGTTTTAAGTACAGCTAATCTATCATAAAGATTACCATTTTCAAATCCAAGTTTACCATAAACAGAATTAATAACAATCTTTAAAACTAAAGCTAAAGTATCTCTATCAATTCCGTCAACAGTATCTTCATCGCTGTGTTTCACTTCAACTCTCTTATTTTTAAGCCAACCAATAAGATTACAAAAAGCATTAGTATCAAGATGAGCTGGAGCTACTTTATGAGCAGCAATAATACTAGGATACATACTATTAATATCAGCATGAATATAAACATAGTCATCATTGCCAAGTACATCGTGTTGACCCCCCGTGGAGGATGGAAATAATTCTCTTCCACTACTCCAAAGTTCAACAGGATTATCTTGACTATGTAAACCTCCAGTTGCAACAGTATAAGTTACATTTCCAATTTTAACTTCTTTACTAAACGCATCTTTATTAACTCTATAAATAGTAGTTTTAAGACATTCATCAAGAAAATCTTGCATAGGTTTAGTTTTGAATTTAATAAAAGGAAAAATAACTTTTTTAAAACTCATAGCAGTTCTTTCAGTTTTCTTACCTTTCCATTGTTCGGGAGCAAGACCACTAAACTTACTATAAAATTTCTCAAAAAGAATATCAGCAGTTTTACTACGACTAGAATTAAGAACATCAACATCATATGCTTTACTAATAGCGTAACGAGATTTAATTTCTTCTGGATAAAGACGAACTATTTCAGCTACAATGAAAACATCATTAAGATTATAATACATCATAGGTTCAATATATTCATCAAAAATAAATCTATCCCATTTATCTACTAGTTTATTAAGCTGACTAATACTCATTCCTTTAAGACTAGGAATTTCATCATATAGTTCAGCTTCTTTTTCATTAATATCAGGAAGTTCATATTCTAGAAGTTCATACCATTGAAGATTAATAGAAGTTTGCTTTAAACCTTTAGGAACAGGTTTACGTTCACCTGTTTTACTATCTACAACTACACTTGCTTTATTAAGAGCAAATATACGCATTACATCAATACCTGTAAATGGTAGTTTATATTTTCTAAGACTATTAAGATAAAAATCAGTTTTAAATTTATCTTTATCATCTTGACTAGAAATAATAGTTTTACTAGTTTCATATAACTTATTAATAAGTTCTTTCGTACTATTCGTACGCATATAAAAACTAAGTAAAGCAGCAATCATAAGATTATCATAATTGAAATTATTAAATCCATACAAGTCAGTACGAATAATATTTCCATTAGAATCTTTATAACATCTAGTCCTATTAATATAACCTATCATAGAAAGTAATTGACTATCATCTATATCTGTTATATAAAACTTATATTTTTCAACAGTTTTAAGACGAGCCTTAATTTCTTCAACAGATAGTTTTTGAACTAAAGGAATAGGTTTATTATCAGCATTAACACAATCTTTAAATACTTTAAGATAACTATTAATACTAACAAAAGTAACAGAAAAGAAATTTCTTAAAACTTCAACATCATAAGCTATACAATTAATCATTTATATAATTTAATCCATAGTTATTTCTATTTTGATTAACCCAATTAATATCATCAGCAAAACGTTGTTTAAATACATGATAAAGATTATCATCTTTAAATTTAATAAGAGGAGAATAATTACTAAATACATATTTACCACCAGTAGCCATAAATCTAGGAATATGATTATTACTAATACTAAGATAAGCATCACCAAATATAAATAGATACTTATAATTAATTCTAGCTAATTCTTTCCATAGAATATTACGACATTTATCAATAGCGGTAAGATATGTATTATAATTATTAGAACAAGCACATTTAATACTATAAGTCATATACACATCTTCAGTGTTATTACGTCCAGAATATTCATCATAAAGATTACCAATATCAGTAAATAATTGATAACCTTCACAATAATTTCTATCACCTCTAGGAAATAGGAAAACAACATCTCCATGAATACTTCCTCTACCACCTTGTATATATTTACCTGTATTAAATATACGATTTGGACATCTTTCACAATCAGGATATTCGTCAACAGTTTTACTTGCCATAAGATAATACTAATTGATTACTAGCGCGAGAACAAGCAACATACAATCTACGAAGCATTTCATCTCTATTAGTATAAGGATGACCATATTTATCATAAATCATATCGTTAATATCTACAAATACATTTTTATAAGTAGAACCTTGTGCTCTATGAGAAGTAATTGCAAAACCATAATCTAAATCTCTACTAAATAAAATCCTACCATTACTATTCGTAATATTAGAAGCGATAAGATATTTACGTTTAAAATCAAAATATTGTTTCCATTTACTTCCACGTTCAGAACTACTAGCTTTTTTAGCATCATCAATAAGACTAGTCAACTTCTTATAATACATCTGAAATGTATAGTTATCATAATGGTTAATAACAAATAAAGGTTGAGTTATAGCACCACCATGAATAGCTTGAAACTTAATAAGAAATCCTTTAAACTCATAATCATTATCAATTGTATCAACAATATCTTTAACAATATATTCTTCACTATTGTTTATAATAATATCATTAAAAACATTAACAACAGTAGTATAACTCATTATTAAATCATTACGAGTAATAAGACTCTTATCAGCATCTTGAATAATCATATGTCTTACATGGTTATTCCATTGTGCAACACGACTATTAGTATAAGCTATAATACGATACAAATCAATATTTTTAGTATATTCTTCATCATTAAAACAAGTATCAATTAAATCAGAAAATTCAGTTTGACCACAAACATAAAATCCTTTAGTTTCTTCATTATAATCTTGTCTATTTTTAGATATATAATCAAGAAATCTCCATCCATTCTTATTTTCTATATCTTCTCGAAGAAGTTTAAGAAGTTTACTAATAGGGTTATTATCTCCTTGTCGTACAACTTCTTTAAGATAATAAGTATTACTAGCAATAAGAAAAGCTTGACTAGTTTTCTCATTAACAGGTGGAAGCTGACTAGAGTCACCAAGCATTATAACTTTAATTTGAAGCTTCTTACATTTATTACTAATATACTTAACAAGTTTAGCATTAAGCATAGAAGCTTCATCAATAATTAAAACTTTAAGACCATCTAGTTTATCTTTTCCAACAGGATTAAAGGCAGGATTTTCAGGGTCAAAATTTTCAATATTAACATCAAGTCTAAAACCAAACAATGATTGAATAGTATTAACTTCTTTTCCACCAATAGAATTACTAAGAACTCTACAAGCTTTATGTGTAGGAGCAGCACAACCTATAACACCACCAGACCATTTGCAATTATTAATAACATATTTAATAACAAATGTCTTACCTGTACCTCCAGCACCACAAAGAGCATTAATATATTTCTTATCATCCCAAGGCTGTGCAAGAAACTCAATAAGTTCATGCACAGCTATTTCTTGGTCTTTAGTAAACTTAATGTTAGTATCTTTTCTATTACTATTAGCAATATTAAGATTACCAATCATTACAATTCGTTGTTTACATCAATAAGATTATTTTTAACTTTATCTTCATATTCTTTCCATTCTTGAAAAGCTAAAATAGTAGATTCACTATCACCACGATTATAACATGTAGTAATATGAAACAATTCCTTAGCAAAAGGCATTTTAACAATTTTACCTTTAGCTATAAGTCCAGCAGCAAAAGGAATATAAAATCTAGTGTCAACAGTTTTTCTATTTTCACTATCTCTTATAATTTTAATTCTATGATTATATTCATCTAATCGACGAGCATAAACAACTTTCTTTCCTTTAGTTCTGTAACTTTCACCTGTAATGCTATATAGTTTACCATTGTATTCTACTTTATAAGTACCATCAATATATTTAATAATACCTTCACATTTAGCAACTATAATAACATATTTATTGACTATTCCTTTCTCTTTGGATTTACCTACAACTCCAAATGAGAATTTAAAGCTAACCATAGCATACTACTTTCTTTTAATAGTACGCATACGTTTATCAACAGCACGAGTAATACCTTTAAAAGTATTATCCTCTGCAAATTTAGCTTTACGAGCAGCCTTTTTAGCAGCTTTCTTAGCAGCAATTTCTTCATCACGTTCTTTTTGTTGTTGAATAACATCAACATATTCAAGATAATAACCGCAATAATGAGTAAGAAAATCAATTTTACCACTAGTTCCATTACCAATAGAACTATTCTTAGCTACTTTAATAACTTTACTAGCAGGATTGATTCCAATAACAGCGCCAACATTATTAAGTTGACGAACAACAGAAACTTCATCATACTTTTTCATAAGTACTTTACATTTTTAAAGATTAATAAAACAATTATATTTAATAGTTAAAACTATAATAAGTTCAATAATAGTAAGATTAGTAGAGCCACTACGCTACGCTCCGTGGCGACCCCCCGTAGAGGATGGAAGCAAGCTAGTCATTAAACTTTCTTTATAATAATATCATTAAAATCACTAGCAAGTTTACCAATCCTATCTTCAATTCTATCTAGTCTATTTCTATCTCTATCTCTTTTAACTTCCCATTGTTTATTAATATCGCAAATATTTCAATCATAGAAATAATGATAAAGTTTACGAATAAGTTCAAATCTAGTATCAGTAATATTATAAATTTTAAATGCTTTAGCAACAAAATCAAAATCACCATATTTAAGTAAAGTATCTATATAATCTTTAATATCACTAAGCCACATAATAGCACTAACAGAATATCTATCACTATCAGTATTAGTAATATATTGACCAATACCTTTAGCAATAGTATCAGCAGTTATATCATTAATAATAAACTTATCAGTAAACCAATTATCTTTTATATACTGTTTATCAGTATATTTATCACGAAAGGTTTTAGATAGTTTATTACATAAATCAATATAAGAACGAGCAGCAGTTCTATTATTATGATTAACAAATTGAACATCTTTAACTTTAAGAGTTAAGTTCATACCACATTCAATAATACGAACTTTAATTTGTTTTTTATCCTCATTAATATATAGAACAATAGCAAGTTTATCTTTCCAATAACCAACATTCAAAGTAACTATATCATAAAGTTTAACTTTAAATCCAGATGTAATAGTACCATCAATATTCTTATAAGTAATATAATTCATAATAAAACTGTATTAAATTTTTAGTTTAACATTTATTAGCTAGTTCTTTTGCCCTGTATTGAACCCAATATTAATCGTAATAGATTAATCAGATTATATATGAAAATTCAACAGAGAGCAAAAGAACCGTATCTATGAATGTATTATGAACATAAATAGTTAGTCATTACTAGTAGGCTCTGCATTTTGTTCATTATTCTTACCATCACGTTTAAGACGTTCTTTAAGAATATGTTCAGATACAGAACCAAGTTTACATTCATTAACACAACGACTAACACCTTTAGCATGAGTTACAGTATATATAATAGGATAATTAATATATTTATTATTACCTACTGTACGTTCAACTTTAGTAATTCCAACTTCGGTTACAATACCAACACAAATACCAAGCTTAGTTTGATTATGATATTGATAAGTATATTCCATATAAACTACTTGTCCTTTTTTAAACTTAGCTTGTTCTTCAATGTATCTATCTAATAGACCATCAAAAATAAAAGAATCATAATTATCCATTTTAATTATATATTTAAAGTTAATAATATACATACTAAAAAGCCTAGCACTATCTTCACAGACAATGCTAGGCAAACTTACAAATACGAAATCATATAAAACGAAATGTTTGATACAGACATTGTTATTACTAATTTCACAATCAATAATAACATCATTAACACCAAATCAAAATATGACATATAACACTTGGACTATGATAAATATTAATAGCACTATCTTCACAGACCGTACTATTACAAAAGTTACAATTAGAAATTAAAACGGATAATAACAATATCATAGTTTCGGAGTTCAATTCCTCCATCATCAGCAAGTGAAATAATGCTATCATCTTCACAGATAATAGCATTAGAAATATAATCAAAATTATGTGGGATTATTTAGCAGATTTATTTGCTTTTCTACGTTTAAGTTCAGCATAAATTTCATCATTACTAACATTCTTAAACTTATTCTCTTGTTTATTATTATCAACAGATTGATTAACCATTTTAATAATTTCATTACGTTCTTTATAAGAACTATCAACAATATATTGACCTATAAAATGATTAATTTTAGTATTAGCTTCAACAATATTAATAATCATATCTTTAGCATATTTAGGAAAAACAGCAATAATAGGTTTAAAAATATCTTTATCTTCAATTATACTATCCCAACGATTAATAAGCAAATCAAGTTCAAATTCATCTTCAGTAACAAGTTTAATAATATCTTCTTGAGTTTTACCAAAATCATTAATATATTTTTGTTCTGTAAGAACATATACAAATAAAGCTAAACCTCTAACATATTGGTCTGGAGATAAACCTTTATCTTTAATATCATTAATGAATTTATTAAGAAGATTACAATCTTCTTTATATTTACAGGTATCACAAGCAATATTATTAGATGCATTACAAGATTTACCAAAAACTTCATCAAGAATAACTTTAATATTAATATTTTCCATAATTTTATTTATTTAATCATAATAACCAAAAACATCATTTTCAGGGTCAACAATAGGACTATCATCAACTATTGGTTCCCAAGCAATATCGTCAAAATCTTGACTTAGACATTCTGCATGAATTTCAACACCTTCAACATTATTATTGAAATATGTATCATCTTCAACAAAATAAATATCAGTTCTTTCCATATCTTTATATATAAAATAAACTCCGAGTAGAGGATGATTATCATCAACGTGTTAACTATAACAAACCCAATAAACAAAATGGATAAAAATGGCAAGCAGATGAGAATTAGCTTTAACAAGCTCAACAGCACTATCCATCCTCTACGGGGAGTCTATACTACAAACTTAACTAGCCTCAGAATCTTTATTCTTTTTATGAAGTTCAGTTTCAGTATCAATCATAATACCAATAACTCGTTGACTATCACTAGCAACATCAGCATGAGCTTTAACTAAAGCATCAATGAATAAATCATCTGTATATCTATATTCTCTACGAAGTCCACCATCAGCAGTAACTCTAAACTTATTCCATAAGAAGTCAACATAAGCACCTTTAGAATTACATATTCTTCCATCATCTTCAAGAGCATGAAGAATATTAAGAGAAGTATGACGTCTAAATGCAGCATTGAATTTAACAATACAAACTACATCAAGAATATATTGAGGAACATTAATTCCAACAGGAACACCACGTTTATCAGTCTTAGCATCTTTAAAATCATTATCTTCATTAGCTTGACTAACAACAGTAGTTTGTTCTTCCTGTTTACGAACTTTACTTTGTTTCTTCTTCCTAGCTTTATTCTTAGGCTGAACAGTTTCACTACTAACAACAGCATTAACTTGTGTATCTTCTTCAGGAACAACAAGTTTACCTTCTTGTTTAGCTTCTTCTAAACTTTCAGCCATAGTTTTCTTTCTAGGCTTAGATTGAACATTACTAGTAACATTATCAAAATTTACCATAACACTTATAAGTTTAAGATTAATATTATTATCAGTAGCAATATTACTCTACTGAACAACACGACAAATATAATAATTAAATATAATACTCCAAATATATTATAATTTATTTATACTATAATTCTAACTAATAATCAATAGCTATATTAAAATAACTAAAATCATTATAGCAATAGGAATTAACTTACCACGAGTATAATAAACATCAATAGTATCAAGAGTATCATTAGTATAAAGAGAATCAGTAATATCAAGAATATTAAGAATATCATTAGTAATACCACCAGTAATATTAGCATGACTAGTATTAATAGTCATTATAATACTGATAATATTAATAGTGCTATTATTAACTAGAACTAATGCTATTGGTAATTATGACTAGAAGTCTTATTAGACTTGGTAATACTTTTAGAGCTAGTCTTAATAACGATTGTATGACTAATCGTCATGGCGATAGACGTGGTAAAGCTAGAACTGAAACTGATAGAGATAGCCATGATGAATATGACTGAAACTGATAGTGATATAACTAGAGATGATAGAGATGAAATAGTTATAACTAAAGGTTATGAGAGTTATAACTAGAAGTTATAGGAGTTATAACTAGAAGTTATAACGAGAAGTTATAACGAGAAGTTATGAGAGTTATAACGAAAAGTTATAGGAGATGAGGAAAAGTTATAGGAGATGAGGAAAGAGAGATTGAACAATAGGTTTAGATTGATTAAGAGGAGTGTTATTAGGAAGATGAAGAGGATTAGGAAGAATACCAGAAATATTGATTTTTTTAGCATGACCATCTCCACACGTATCTCCACATCCAACTCCACCAAACTCACTCTTATCTTCACCATCAACCTCAATTTAACCCTATTTGAACCACATCCAACTCCACCATTTCATTCTCCACGAAATCCACATTCACCACTTTCATCTCCACATACTCTTTCTCCACATTCAATACCTCTCGTCACCTCTAATTTCACCTCTATAACTTTTTGTTATGAGAGTAAATCTCCATGAGCAATATCAGTATCAGCACCATTCGCATTAGTCATACCAACATCATCTTGTTTAACAAGATGAGTTGTTAGTGGTAGCGGATAATATCGGCAAGTTTGCCTCCATTATCCTTAGCCACAACTGAACTACGTTCCGATTGTGGAATAACAGTTATACGTGGCATAAATGCAACTATAACACTAATGTACGCACGCACGTGTAATAACCACTTAATTATATATATACTACGTATATATATAATTTTTGTTCCAAGGAACGCGCGTATGTGCACGCACGCGAGGACTATTGCTCAATGTTATAGGATTCCATCATAATTAATTTCATTAGTAGAATTATCATCAGTAACTACATTATAATCATAATTATCAAGATTATTATTAATAATACGAGCGATACTTTTTAATTTACCAGCAATACCAAGTCTGCTCTTATTAACACTATCATATACTTTTGTTATATCATCAGCATTACCATTAGTAGTAATATCAGTAATAGCAAGAAGAATACAACCACTAGTAGGATGAAGTTTAGTAAGTTCAATAGAAGTTATAGAATTATCATTCTCAACTTCAATAGTAGTAATAATACGATGTACTTTCATGATGTTTAATATTAGGACAAGACTTATCAGAACTTACAGCTAGGTTTTGGTTGATAAGTCTTATCAGATTGTTAAGTTCGTTTGTTGCAATCTATTTAATGTTGATAATGAGCATTTCCATGTTGAATACTAGCAACAGCATCAACAAAACTATTGTTGATAACATCAGTGTTACCAACCCGAAGGTCAGTAACACCATGTTCATTAGAATGGCATGTCGTTATCATTCATTGTAGTAGCAACAAAACTAGCCGCTTTAGCTTTAACCTCACGCTTGGCAGCAATGGCAGCACGAGCGTCCTCCATAATCTGCTTGATAAGTACATTATATGCACCAACAAGAACAGGGTCAGCAGGCTGTTCGATACCTACAATATGATATGCATATCTATCATAATCCACAACATTGTAAAGATTATCTTTACGAGTAAATGGATTACAGCCTTGTACACCAGCAGGTACAAACTGGCAAAGAACTTTGACAGCAACACCAGTCAGATACATACTAGCAAAACCAGCCTCAGCAGCTTCACCAACATAGTTGACAAATCTACCGTAGAACTTGTCTTTGCGCATTACAAGCAGTATCTGGTTAAATGGTATCTGAATAGCACCAAGCATACCCATTCGATGTGTACCATCAGGCATACTTTGAGCACCTTTGACAGGACTAGCAATAGTAACAAACGCATTGAGATAAGATTTGCCATTACGACCTGTACGTTCTTGACAATCAATATTAGTAATGACAGTAGTCATTACATAACTATGACCATCAGTACAGATGCGTCTAACAACATCATCAATGGTTTCCACTTGCGCAGAACTTTGGTTATCTGTATCAACAGTAGGTTGAACAGGTTGGTTAACACTAGTAGTTGGTTCAACTACATTAACATTCTCGGAAGCAGCAGCAGCACCTTGTGCAGCTTGTGCTAAATCTTTAACGTCTGGCATGACTATTAAGTATTTAATTACGCTAATCAGTAGCATTACTGACAGTTGTTTTCGTTTCAACTGCAAAGTATTTAATGTTGATAATGAGCAACATCATCTAGTAGAGATTAATCTCTACTAAGATAACTAACAATAGCCGATAGTATTCCAAATACAACAGCAGTAATCTGTTCATCACTAGTTGGCTCTACTTTCAATGCTAGTATGATAGCTGGCATCATCAGTATGATGGCAACTAACAACAATGGTTTGTTTGTTCTCATAATGATTGGTATTAATAGTTAGTAATGTAATGAGATGAATAATCTCAATGTATTTAATGTTGATAACGAGAGTGAGAACTTTACTTTCTCCTAGAACTTGACGGGGGTAGTCAAGACGAGTTTAATGACCCACCCCTTATACTCACTAGCCTCACCAAAACATTAATATACATTATTTTCACTCTAATTATTACCATTACTATCATTTTCACTATAACTCTCATTATAACTTTTCATTTCATTTTCATTATCGTTACCTTTATTACCTTCATCTTCATTATTTCCATTATCTTCGCCCTCATCTTTATAATTATCATCATTTTTATCATCGCATTTAACTCAGTCCTCACCAATATCTACAACTTCAGTTGCATACAAATCTTTATTAGCAATAACAATACCTTTATCAGTATCATTTTTAAATAAAACAAATTTATCAACTATAAGTCTATCTTTATCATCAAAAGTTTTTATTAATTTAGCTTCACTAATAATATTAATAAGTTTGTTAACATCACCTCTAAATATGTAAATAGGATTAACAACATAAATATTTCTAATATTAGTTCTTTTAATAATATTTTCATCTTCAAGATAAGCAATAGCGTTATAATAATCTCTATAATTAGGCTTAACTAAACCATAACCTTTAATTAAATCATGAGAAATATAAATAACATTACTATTAAATTTAATATTTTCAGCAATATAACCAATAAAAGAAATAATAACAGCATATCTATTTTTTCTTATTATATCCCAAACTCTCATACCAATAGTAACAAAATTACGTTTAATACCAACTTCTTTACTAAGATGATAACCATTATCAAATTCAGCAACTATACCAGTTCTGGTACTTTTATTATAACTAAAAGGATTAGCAACAACAAGTCTTTGTTTTTCAAATTCTTCTAAGCAATCAGCATTATAACAAACATCATTAACAAGTTTGTTATAAACTTTAGTAGGTTTAAAATCTTCTTTAAAAATCATAACAATAATAGTATTAAGTTTAATATAAAAATATATTACTCTAGGAAATGTCGAAATCTATTCCATGTATGGTATAAATATAGCAAATAAATAGCGAAATCTATTCCATGTATGGTATAAATTAGTATTTGTAACTTATTGATAATCAAGTAATTATAAGTTAGCAATAGTATCTATATAGATATATATTATATATAATATTTAATATAATCAGCATTAATAGATTCGCTGTGACCCGCTCCGAGCTTCGCTCTCCGCTCAACTCCCCGTGGAGGATGAATACAATCAGTATCAATCACATCAAGTTAATCAATACTATAATCATTATCATTATCTCTATTAATATCATTAATACTAATATGATTAAGCCTAACTCATCTCCATCCTCCACGGGGAGTATGACTTGCATATTTATAATCATATAATCCTCTACGATTGAAATGTTAAAAATAGTTTTTCTCTTGGTAGATTCATTCAAACTCTTACATTTGCTGAAAACAATTAAGTTATGGGTAAAGATAAAAGTGAAACTAAACCTAAATACACTAGAGAATTTCATAGTGTTGAAAGGAATAAAAAAGAAGTTAAAGTTCCTAGTAAACTTAAACTTGGAAATATTGGTATTGATAGTATTATTAAAACTAAATAATTTAGTATTATGATTAAAGTTGAAAGTAAATTTAAAGATTTTGGTATTCAAATACCTACTGACATTAGCGAAATAACAAGTGAAGCACTTGACGCTATTCTTACTAATGTAGTTATTGCTAAACATTATTGTGTTGTTGCTCTTTGCCAAAATGAAAGTTTGTTCGGTGTTATTAATAGTAAAGTAAGTACAGTTGAGGTTATGCCAATTATTGCTAAGATTAGTAAAGAAGATGCTGAACTTATTGGTATGAACCAAATGGATAAGATTATAATTGACCGTTCTACTCTTGAACGTGGTTATCATCTTTATCTTAAACATAATGTTCTTAGTCCTCAATTTGTTAATAAGTATATTACTAATGATACTGAACTAACTCGTTCTATTACTGTTGGTACTTTTGGACAAAATCAAGGATATACAAAAGGACAAAAAGTTTGGTTTGTTGAATTTAAAGTTATAGCTATTAATGATTTAAGAGCTGCTATTACTGATAAACATAAAGCTATTAATCCTTTTGTTTATCATTCTGCTGAAAAAGCTAATTAGCCATTTCGTCTAAATAATCGAACTCTTCTTAGAACTACTTATGTATAATTTAAAATTATAGGTACTTGTGTTATTGTTTATAGTAGTAATCTAAGAAGAGTTCTTAAACTTTTAATTATGGATTTTAAGACTAATACTAGTTTTAATATTGCTAATACTAGTTCTCATGAAGATTTTGATGATGATTATATTCTTATCTATAAAGATATAAATAATATATTAGATGATATTGGATTTCAAGGTGATGATAGAATACTTTGTAAATCTATTATTGAAAGTCTTGAAAAAGAAGCTAGTATTAATATACGAAAAGATAAATGTGTTGCTATTCCTCATATTGGTACTATTCAAAAGAATTGGTATCGTTCCAAACTTATTAGTCATTATAAAGACTTTAAAGAAGCTAGAAAAACTATGACTAGAGAAGAGTATAAAGGATATACTGCTAAAGTTATGGAAGAAGAAAAGCAAAAACATTATGAAGAAGAAGAAAAGATTAAGACTGAACTTAAATTTAAAAAGAAACTTCTTCCTATTTGGATTAAACTAAGTAAAAAACATAGTGCTGCTTATGCTAATCTTTGGCTATATGCTATGGGTAAACTTGAAATTATTGAATTTGATGAAGAAGTAGAAGAAATATATGAACGGTTTGGAATTGGATTGGATGCTGACCATAGATGAAACTGGTATGCCAAAAGCTCCTACACTTAAACAACTTCTTGATAGAGATGTTAGTCTTCTTTATACTAGAGATAAATCTCCTAATAAAGAGATGTATATTAAAGAAGTTGGAGTTATTTATTATCTTGGTGACCCTAAAGGTCCGTGTCTACAAGAAGGTCTTAGTGAAAAAGAAGCTCTTAAGAAAGCTATTGAAAACTTTGATTTACCTAAAAATTATCAACCTGATATTCTTGTTTGGAAACTTATTAAAAGATATTATAATCAAAAAGCTGGTGCAGGTATGGAAGCTGTACTTAATATTAAGCGTGGTATTCATAATGTTGCTCTAGCTGCTAGCAAGTTAAATGAATTGTTGAATAACAAGTTATCTGATGGTGCTAGTCTAGAAGATGTTCCAGTTGTTATTGGTTATATGAAACAAATTAATGATTTAGCTAATCAGTTTCCAAACACGATTAAAGCTCTTAGTGTAGCTGAAGAAAATCTTCTGTATGAACAAGAGAATGTTGCTGGTAGAGGTGGAGTTGAAATTACTAGTAGTATGATTGAGGAATAAGCTGATGCTAATCTACTCCATCCTCCACGGGGAGTCTAGCGTAGGCACGTAGTGCCGAAGCGGGTCCAAGCTAGTGTTGAACTTAATAATATTAATATGGAACTTAAAGATAAAAGATATAATGATATTAGACTTATTTTTCATGAAGAAGAACATAAATATAATGATAGTCTAGGTAATGATTATATTTCAACTACTACTATCCTTCATAATTATGCTCCAAAGTTCGATAAGAACTATTGGTTGAGAAAGAAGTCTAAAGAATTAGGAATAAGTGAGAAGAAACTAGAAGAACAATGGTCAACTATTACTAAAGAAGCTTGTGAACGTGGAACTAATACTCATAATGGTCTTGAAGATGGCGTTAAAGGGGCATCTATGTTTCAACAAGCTATTAATTATCTTGATAAACGTGAAGATGGTGTAATGGTTACTATTGCTGATATACCAAATTTTGGTGCTAGTTATAAATTACTTAATCTTAAAGATTTTATTGAACTTACTAATAATCGTTATCCTCTTATTTATGATGCGTTTAAAATGTACACTGAAAGAGGATATAAGATTTATAGTGAGATTGGTATGTTTCTTATAGATTGGTTAATTAGTGGAACTATTGATATTCTTCTAGTTAATGAAGATACTAATTGTGCTGTTGTAGGTGATTGGAAAACTAATCGTGGTGGATTAAAATTTAGTAGTGGTTATTATAAGAAAGATAAAACAGTTAAACCTGCACAACAAACTAATGTTTGGGTTGATAAAGATGAACGACTTTTAGCTCCTCTTAATCATCTCCCTAATTGTAATGGTGCTATATATAATCTTCAACTTAGTATGTATGCTTTTGCTATTGAATATATACTTGGTTTAACTATTAAAGGTATTTGGTTATGTCATATTGATAGTGATTTTGAACTTAATGAATATGGTATGCCAAAAAGATTTTCTGATGGTCTTTATCATATTAAAGAAAATCCTGTTGAAACTACTAAATTCTTTACTATGAATTATCTACGTGATGATATTAATAAAGTTCTTAAAGATAGAGAATTACAAATTAAAGCTAGTGGTGTTCAAACTCAATTTAAACTTGCTATATGAAATTAAATAAAGACAATTTAATTGGAGTAATTATTGGTTTTATTGTTTTAGTTATATTTGCTATTTGTTTATCTAGTGGATGTGCTAAATGTATTACTCCAGTTCCTGAAATTCGTTATGTTCCTGTTACTGATTCTACTGCTGTTAATGAATTAGTTTTAACTAAAGAATTACTTCGTAGAACTCAAGATTCTCTTAACGCTTATAAATCTGATACTACAATTAGTGCTGATTATTTTGTAGCTAAATATAAACTTGAGCGTATTAGATATTATAATGATATTGCCGGAAAAGGAAACAATATCAAATTTCTTAGAGGTTGGATTCGTAGAACTCTTGATGAATAAGTTATGTATATTATTAATCGTAGAAAAAATATAAGATTAATTGGCGACGAACATCATATTGGTGATGACTTTGAATTTGTGATTTATAAAGTTCAAATTAAAGTTCTTTGGTTTTGGATTACAATTAAAGAATTTGATGAAGATGAATATTATGACGCTGTTGATTGTTTTAGATATTGTACTAATCCTTATATAAATTAAATTATGGCTTACTTTGGAGATGCTTTTAAAAAACTATCTATTAAAGAAGGTGGTTATGTAAACGATAAAGATGATGCTGGTGGAGAAACTTATAGAGGTATCAGTCGTAAATATAATCCTACTTGGCAAGGTTGGACTATGATTGATTCTTATAAGAAACATTATACTGTTGGTAGTAAAGAGTTTAAGTCTAAGCTTGATAATGATGTTCAGCTTCAGAAACTTGTTTGGGAAAAGTATAAAATAGGTTATTGGGATGTATTTGAACTTGATGATTTTAATAGTCAGAGAGTTGCTGAACAATTATTTGATACTAACGTGAATTGTGGTCAAGTTGCCGCTATTAAGATGGCTCAAAGAGTTCTTGGTCTTAAAGAAACTGGTAGATGGAATCTTGATTTGCTTAATAAACTTATAGAAATAAAAGATTAACTTAATACTGTATAGAATTATGAAGAAGATGTTAATAGCAATATTTATAATAGCTATTATTAATTTATGTGTTACTCTGTATTTATCAATAAGTCGTTTTAGTGTAGAAGCCAATTCATATAATAAAAGTGACACCGCTATTAATCATGTTCGGATTGATTCTATACAGTTAGTTATAACTGAAAGAGAAAGTATAGTTTATAAACTTAAAGAACATGAAAAAGATATTGAAGATAAAGTTATTAGTCTTAATGACAGTGCTACTTGGGAGTTATTCAAGAAGTTGGTGTCAGAGTGAGATTGATAATGTAATGCATCCTCCACGGGGAGTCAACACTACTGATACAACTGTTCTTGTCCCTATTAATATGATTAAGATTGCTAATACTAAAATTATTAAAGCTAAACTTTATAAAGATATTATTAACGAACAAGATAGTATAATTAATCTCCATAAGATTAAATATAATGCTCTTTATAAAGAAGTTGAAATTTTACAAAATAATCTTGATAATAGTAATAAAGTAAATGATAATTTAAATAAGTCTATTGAACGTATTAAACGTAAGAATAGATATTTGGTAAGCGGTGGTGCTGTTTGCGCTATCGCTTTTGTTGTTTGTTTACTAGTTAAATAAAATATTATGGCTGATGGTAAATATCCTTTTCTAGAATACATTGAAGAACCTGATAAAGAGAAAAAGTATAAGAAAGCTAGTGATTGTGGATGGTATGACCCTCATAATAACTTTTTAATTGGAGATAGTGGTGGCTTTCTTTTAAATATTAGACCTGGCAAATTTGTTAATACTGAACTTTTTAATGAAGCTGCTAGAACATATCAAGCCACAGGTAAATATACTCAATTTAAAGTTGATAGTATTCCTCATAGACAATTTAGACGTAGAGAATGTGATAGACGACGTAATGGTTTTTCTGCTCCTTGTTGGCAAAATCCAGATGGAAGTATAGAAGATGTTTGGATAACAGGTGGTCATTATAATTTTCTTAATTATACTCGTATGGAGCGCACAGATGAATCATCTGTTATTGTTACTGAACATGGAGCCACTGCTAAAAAGATTTATAGTTTTCCTAGTTTTATTGATGCTCAATTTTGGACTTGGCAAATTATAGAATTTTGTAGACGTAATGGTTTACATCTTATTATTGATAAAACTCGACGTGGAGGTTTTTCTTATATTATGGCTGCTGATAGTTCTAATGAAGTTAACTTATCTAAGCATAAAGTTGTTATTCATGTTGCAGCTGATAATAAGTATTTAATTAAACAAGGAGGTTTAAGTGATTTTGCTGTTAATAATTTAAAGTTCTTTGAAGAAAAGACTCCATTTAAAAGAGGTATATATAGTCTTACTACTGATAGTTTTAAACTTGGTTATCGTATGAAAAATGGAGTTGAAGCTGATGATAGTTGGTCTAGTTCTCTTTTAAGTGTTAGTGCTAATAATAATCCTGACTGTGCTATTGGTAAAGATGCTGTTACAATTAAAGTTGAAGAGTTATCTACAATGCAGAATTTTGATGAGTTTATGAATGTAACTGAACCTACAATGACTGTTGGTACTCGTACTACTGGTACTCTTATGGCTTGGGGAACTGCTACTGCTGCTAATATGCAAATATTTGAACAAAACTTTTATAATCCTAGAGCATTTGGATTTATGGCTTTTGAAAATGTTTTTGATAATGATGCTCGCAATGAAGTTTGTGGATTCTTTAAATCTTATGCTTGGGGTCTTGAAGGAGAGATAGATGGAGTTAAAGGATTTGATGAAGATGGAAATAGTAATCTACGAATAGGACTTCAACTTGCTGCACGAGAAAGAGTTGAAAAGAAAAAGACTGCTAAGACTTTTGCAGAATATCTTAATTATCTTGGTCAGCGTGCTTTATTTCCTGCTGAATCTTTTAGTAGTGCTAATGAAAATATATTTAGTAGTGAAGCTCTTAGTAAGTTTGAAGATAAACTTCGAGTTGATAATAGTTATAAGTTTTATACTGATGGTGAACTATTTGAAGATGGAACTAAAAAGATTTATTTTAAATCTAATGCTCGTATAAGAATTGAAAATCCTAATATGAAAACTTATGATTATATTCAAGGAGTTCCTAGACGTGGTAACGAAGACCCTCATGGTTGTATAAGAGTTTGGTTTGCTCCTGAATATGAAGAAACATATATTGGCGATAGGCTTATAAGAAGTATTCTTCCCGGTACTTATGTTGCAGTTTATGACCCTGTTGGTATTGATAAAGATAAAAAAGAAATTACTGATAGACATTCTCATAATAGTATGTTTGTTATTGAAATGCCTAGAGAACGTAATGGATTTAAACCTAAGTTATGTGCTGCATATTATGGACGTACTGAACGACTAGAAGAAGCTGATGAAAAGTTTTATCGACTATGTAAATGGTATAATTGTATTGGTACTGGACTTGTAGAAATAAATCGTGGTGAAACTGTTTCTAATTTTCGTAAATGGAAAGCTACTAGATATCTAGGCTATGAACCTTTATATGTTTGGGATTCTGCTGTTAAAGAAAAAGTTAGTACTAGTTATGGTTATAATATTGGTAGTGGGGTTAAGAAACTAGATGGTCTTCGTCTACTTAAAGAGTTCTTATATGAAGTTATTGGTAAGAATGAATTTGGAGAAGATATTTATGTTTTTGAAAGATTTCTTGATTATCAAACAATTCTTGAACTTAAAAAGTTTAATGCCGAAGGTAACTTTGACCGTATATCTAGTCTTATACTTTTAGGTATATATTGGAAGTCTATTGATATTAAAGGTAAACGAGAACTTGCTAGTCGTAAGAAAGTTACAGAAGATAATGATAAAACAGATATTTTTAATAGACAATGGTTTTAAGATTAAACAAATAAAAATATGTATAATTTTGGTAGACTTGATTTTCCTAATCAGCATGTTAGTTATGCTGAAAAACAAGAAGTTGATTGGTATGCTAAATGCTGTGATTATGTTATAGAAGCTGGTATTGCTTGTAAAGCTGATTTTAATGTAGAAGAAAAGTTTAATATTCTTCTTGGCAATATTCCTAGAGAATATTATAGAAAAACTCTTAATCCTTATAATGAGAAAGATGAAAATCTAACTCGTTTTCCAGCTACTATGCGTAACTATGATATGATGAAAGGTATTATTAGAAGATATATTGGAGAATATATTAAAAATCCACATGATTTTATTGTTGGGGCTAATAATCCAGAAGTTGTATTTGCTAGAGATGCTGAACTTGGTAAACAAATTATGATGCTTGCGGAACAAGCTGTTGCTAAGAAGATACAAGAAAGTTATATGCAGTTTGTTAATGAAGGTAATAATCCTGAACAATTTAATCCTGAACAAGCTGTTGATATTGAAGCTTTTATTAAAGAATTTAATGAAAATTTTATTGATGATATTAGTGCACAAGGACAAGATTTAATTAATGTTATTGATGATCTTACTGATGCTTTTACTATATATGCTAGAGCTTATTTTGAATTTGTTGCTTTTGGAGCTTGCTACACATATAGAGATGTTGTAGGTAATCAATTAATTAAACGTGTTGTTAGTGTTAGAGATGCTTTTCCTGTTCCTAACGATAATATGTTTGCAGAAGATTATGATATGTTTGCTGAACGTCGTATGTTGACTAAACAACAAATTATAGATGAATTTTATGAATATCTTTCTGAAAAAGAACGTGAAGCTCTTGATACATATTATCAATATAGTGCTACTACTTCTAGCGATAGAGCACTTTTAAATTGGGATAAATATATGTATTATTTTGGTGATATATGTAGTAAATTTAATAAAGATGATTTGCAACATATTAAGAACACTAATATAATGGCTCGTGATGCTAATAATGGTTTATTTGAAGTTTGGCATACTGTTTGGAGAGGTGAAATAAAAGAAGGTATTCTTACATATAGTAATGGAGCATTTGTTACAACAAGAATTGTTGATGAAACTTATCAGCTTAACCCTGCTGGTGGTGATATTAGTATTGAATGGGTGTGGCGTCCACAAGTTTATGAGAGCGTTAGAATTGGCTCTCGTGCTACAAGTATATATCCTTATAAGGCTCGTCCTATTGCTTACAATAGAAATGGCAAACTTCCTTATAATGGTATTGCAGAACTTTTGCCTGGTTTTGGAAGATTTAGTATTGTAGATACAGTTATTCCTTATCAAGTATTTCGTAATATAGTTTCTTATCATAGAGAAATGTCTATTGCTAAAAATAAGATGAATGTTCTTATGATTGCTAAATCTCTTCTTGGTAAAAAGCCTGCTGAAACTATATATCGTATGGCTGCTGATGGTGTACTTTATATTGATGATGAAGATGATGCTAATCTTGTTAAAGCACAAAATGTTCGTTATCTTGAAAGTCGAATGAATAATTATATTACTGAACTTGGACAACTTATCCAAGAGATTGAACAGACTGCTAAAATGGAATGTGATATGACTCCGCAACGTTATGGTGAGATTGCTAATAGTGCTGGTAAAGGAGTTACTGATGAAGCAGTTATTCGTGGAAGTATGGGTTCTGTTATTATTGAATTTATATTTGATAAAATGAGAGAACGAGATTATCAAGCTGAAATGGATTATACTAAACTTGCTTGGATTGATGGTCTTAATACTTCTTATAAAACTAAAGATGGCGATATTAGATATTTAAGTCTTGATGTTAATAGTCATATATTTGCCAATTATATTGTTACTTGTAAAACTTCTGTTAAAGAACGTGAGAAACTTGAACAATATAAACAACTTGCATTTAGTGCTGCTCAGAATGGTAATATGGATATGGCTAATGCTGCTATACGTGGAGATAATGTTGCTCAAATTAGTAAACTTATTGATAAGTATCAAAATATTCAACGTGAGCATGAACTTGATGTTGAACGTGTTTCTCAACAAACAGAACAACTTCGTCAAGAATTTGAACTTGCTAAGATTGATAGAAAAGCAGAACAAGATAGAGAAACAATTAGAGTTGAAAAATATCTTGATGGTCAGATTGAAGCTATGAAAGCAAATGCTAATATTATGAGTTTTGATAATGGTCTTAGTGATGCTGAAAAGAGTCAAGCTGAAGAACGTATGGAAAATGCTAGACTTAATCTTGAACGTAGTAAACTTAGTTTAGATGCTCAAAAGACTTCTGTTGAAGCACAACTTAAAGAAAAAGAATTAGCTGTTAAACTTAAAGAAAGTGATGATAAAGTCAAGATTGCAAAAACGAATAAAAATCGTTATGATAGTAAAAGTAAATAATCGACTGGACTTATAATTTTTGTTCATAATAGGGCTGGACTTGCTTGTGAAAGTAGGTTCAGCCCATTTTCATTTTTCTTTACACTACATGAGCCATTTTAAGCTCGTTTTAAGCACTTTATTCATTTCGTGATAGATTAATCATTATGATAAAATTTGATTCATACACGGCTTCTCTGAAAGCGACAGGTTAGGTTATCAGTAATAAATATCCTAGTTAGCAATAGTATGTTAGTCGGCAAATCGGCTTAAAGGTGAACATATTTTAACGATACAAGTAAAACTCGTATTATTATTATAGTTTATATTTGTGATATAGTAATTAATTAAAAACAAAGAATTATGCCTAATTTTGATAGTTTTGGTTTTAATGGTGAAACATCTAATGGTGATGGAAAACCTACTGACGACATTACAGACCTTGATACAGGTAAAACAGGGCAGTTAGATGCTGATGGTAATTCTATTGATGATATTACTAATAATGGTAATGGAGATGGGAATAGTGATTCTAATGCTAATAAAGATAACCAATCTTCATCCTCCACGGGGGGTAAGCCTAATGACAAAGCGAATGACGCCGATGCTGAACATGGTTTAGAAGAAGGTACTATTATCGAAGATGGAGATAATAAATATACTGTTGATAAAGACGGTAATCTTATTGACGATAAAGGTAATATCTTTAAAGCTAAAAATGAAGTTGCTGCTTATCTTAAAGAATTTGAAGTAGAAGATACTAAAGAAGAAAATACTATTGATATTAAATCGATTCAAGAACTTGTAGGTGTTTCTGTTACTTCAGAAGATGGTAAACCAGTTGCTTTTGATAATACTCCTCAAGGAGTTGCAAGTTATATTCAATCCGTTATTGATTTAAAACGTGATGAATTTGCTCAAGCTGGTGTTAATAAATTATTTGAAGATTATCCTATCGTTGGTGATTTTCTTAATTATTATGTTGCAAATGGTAATTCATTTGAAGGCTTTGGTGAACTTCGAGATAGAAGCGGTATTGAAGTAGATGAAAATAATGTAAGTCAACAAGAAGCTATTGTTCGTGAGGCGTTTAAGGAATTTAATCGTCGTGGTAATGTTGATAAGTATATTCAATATCTTAAAGATAGCAATGAACTTTTCAATGTTGCTAAAGAAGAACTTGAAGCTCTTCAGAAAGCTGATAACGAAATGCGTGAAGCTAATGCTAAAGAAGCTATGCGAGTTAAAGCAGAAGAAGAGAAACAACTTGTGGAATTTTGGAATGGAGTTAAAGAATGTATTGATAAACGACAAATTGCTGGTTATCGTATTCCTGAAACTGTTATTATTGAACGTAATGGAAAACAAATTTCTACTACTCCAGAAGATTTCTTCAATTATGTTTATCAAGTTGATGATAAAGGACTTTCTCGTTATGAAAATGATTTAATGAAGTTATCTCCTGCTGAAAGACGCGATGAAGAACTGCTTAAAGCTTGGCTTAAATATACAGGTAAAGGTTATGATAGTTTGATAGAAATGGCTGTTTCTGATAAAGAAGCTAAAAAGTTGAAACTTACTGCTAGTCAACGTAAATCTACAAAAGGAGCTATTAAAATAACTAAACCTGACAGTAAAAAAGACGTTCTGAAAGATGAACGTTTTGGTTATTAACATAATAGTAAATTTGTAGATGAAAACATTACGTGTTATTGGACAAACTCGTTATGAAGATAGAGGTTATTCTAATGAAGAATCAATTGCTTATCTTCAACTTCAAAAGCCAGAAGAAATTAATAGTTTTCTGACTTATAATTATGGTATGGATGATGACCGTTTTCCTTTAAGTTTTATTACTGAAGGTCAAGGTAGTCGTGGTATTAAAAATGTTGCTACTGTACAATGGACTTGGAAAACTATGGGTCGTATGAAGTTTACAGACTTTGTAACTTACTTTAATACTGCTATTACTAAACCGGGTCAAAATGGTAGTGAATTTGAAGTTCACTTCTCTACTCATTGGTTTATTGAACAACATGGTCTTACTGCTCCTGATGGTGTTACTCAAGTTCGTATTCAGAAAGACTTAGGTGAATCTGCTTATGGTTATGCTTATCTTTTGAAACTTACTTCTCCCAATCCTGATGCTTATATTGACCTTCAATGGTTGGCTAAAGGTATGTATTGGGCAATGAGTGCTCCTACTGTTTCTGAATCTTATTCTAAAGGTAACAGAAGCAATACTATGGGTCCTGCTGGAATGACTTCTCAACTTGAGTTTTATCGTTATTCTAAAGAAATAGCTGGTAATCTTGCTAATGTTGTTACTCAATATCAATTCCAAAATGATAATGGTGGTACTTCTAATCTTTGGATTAACGAAGAGATGCGACAGTTCAACTTGCACATGAGAGTAATGAACGAAGAACGTTTGTGGAAGGCTGAATATAACCGTTTACCTGATGGTACTATTCCTTTGAAAGACCATGATAATGGTAAACCTATTCCTCGTACTGCTGGTATGTTAGAAATTTGTCGTGAATCTAACTATGATACTTATGGTGAACTTCTGACTATTAACAAACTTGAACGTACAATCGGTGATGTTCTTGACCGTGATACTCAAGATGGCGATAAGAATGTAGCTCTTATGGGCGGTAAAGGATTTATTCGTGACTTTGAAATGGCTATCAGAACTGATGCTAAAGAAAACGGATTTATTACTCCTCTTGGTGAAAAGATGATTCAAGATAATGGTGATGGTCTTTCTTATGGACGTTACTTTAATAAGTATAAAACTCCAGATGGATATACTATTACTGTTATTCATAATGCTTATTTCGATAAGGGTACTGATGCTGAAGCTGCTAAGCAAAATGGTATGATTCATCCTACTACTGGCTTGCCTATTACTTCTCATCAAGCTGCTTTGATTGATATGAGTAATTATAAAGGTAATCAGAATGTTCGTATAGTACGTCAAAAAGGACAGGCTTATAAAGCTAAAGTTATTGAAGGTATGACTGATATTCCTGCTTGCTGGGGATTGCCTAATACTAATCATGCAGCTACTGAAATTGATATGGCTCGTTATGAAGTTAAAGGCTCTATTGGTTTGCAGGTAGATAACACTACTAAGATGTTCTTATTGAAATGTGTATTATAATCATTTAAAAGAAGCTATTTAAGATATGGATTTTAACAAAGTAAATGAAGCTAATAAAGCAGGAGAAAATACTCCTGCTGCTTCTAATATAAATACAGATAAACAGGTTATACCCCCCGTAGAGGATGGAGTAGATAAACAGCCTGCTAATACAGTAGGATTTAGAGATGAAAGTCTTGATGAACCTTATACTGAAAAACGAACTATTACTATTAATTTAGTTACTAATTATTCATTATATCGTAGAGTTAATGATAAAACATTACCTAAACGAATGGATAAGATTGGTAGTTGTGTTCGTAGTTCTCGTACTCTTTCTTCTAATAAAGGTGAGATTGAATCTTATTTTCCTGCTTTAATTGGTCTTGCTCCTAATAATGAAAACTTTATTTCACGGGTTAAGGCTTATCTTAATAATATTAGTGTTTCAGTTGATGAACTAGGTAAAACTTTTGATATTTCTTTCTTTTGGAATCGTAAACGAGATTATCTTCGTTTTAGAGCTGAAGAAGAAGCTATTGAAACTGCTTATATGAATAGTGACCGTAAAGGAGTTAAAGAACTTAGAGAAGCTCTTGAAGCTAAAATTACTAAGTTAAATCTTCTTGAAAGTGAAAAGTATAAATATGGTTATCCTATTGTTCTTGATGATTATCTAATTTATCGTCATTGTTTATTATATAAAGATGTAGCTAAAGATATTGCTCTTATTAATTCTGACCCATCTATTAGATTTTATTTTAAAGATGACCAAAGAGAAGCTGAGCGTCTTGCTAAACATCGTCAGGAAATTAATTCGGCTAAAGGCAATTATGTTAAACTTCTCACGAATAGTGATTTGTTTGATGCTGTATTTATTCAATACTGTGTTGCCAATAATATTAATATTCCTAACGGTATGGCTATGGATATTGTTGATAAACAAACTCATCTTGATAAATTTAGTACAAATGAACCTGCTAAGTTTAATAAACTTTGCAATGATAAAGATATTACTATTAAATCTTTAATTGAGGTTCTTATTTCTCGTGGAGAATTTATCAGAGCAATTCATAATCAAAATATTACTACTCCTGATGGTGAGTTCATTGGTGCTAATGTTAAGGAAGCTGTTACATGGTTTAAAAATCCTACTAATAGTGCTCTTGTTAGTGCTTATAAAAATAAACTTAAAAACATTTGATTATGAACATTGGGGAGATGCACGTGACGTTCAGAGAACTGGCACAACAGATGGGTATGCAGACCGTTCGTGCTATTCTCATGGAAGATATAGATATTTGTCTTAATGCTGCTATAATTGAAAAAGCTAGAAATGTAATAGTAGAAAACGTTGGACCTGTTCCTTATAATGATAAGGTTGCTCGACAAAATGCTTCTATTAGTCCTGTTAATGCTCTTAGAACTTTATACACAGCGGGTACTGTTAACGGCGAAGATATTACAGGTGGTGGAACAGAAGTTGACCCTTATAAAATTAATATTAATAGCGACGGAATAATGCTATATACAGGCTTTCAAGTTAGTTATAATGGCAAGACAATTTATGATTGCAGAATTATTGAAGCTGAAGATTTAGGTCAAACGCTAAGAGATTTCTGTAATCGTGCTGCGAAAGATGCTCCGATAGTTACTATATTTGGAGATGAATCTGGTATTAATGTTGATATATATACTGGACGTAATAATACAGTTAAACCTCAATTAGTTAAATATCTTTATATCAAAGAACCTGCTAAAGTTAAATTTGATGAAGATAGAGAAGAAGATTGGGTTAATTGTGATTTACCTCCTTATTTACACATGGAAATAGTTATGCGTGCAGTACAGATTTATCTTGCTAGTATTGGTGCTACTTCTAATGGAGCTGATAAACAAAGTTAAACTCTAAATTAAATTAAAAATGAGACAGTTTTTGTTGGCGGGCAAAGTCGCTTATGGAGCAGACTTACCTCTTGCTGCTGGAGCGGTTGCTTTTACTTATCTTGCTAATGGCAAGGAAACTATTGACGCTGACGGTACTAAGATTACCGATAAGTTTTACATTAATCTTGGTCGTGAAGCAAATGGTCCAGTAGTTCTTCCAGCTTATAAGAAACATCTTACTTTTGTTAAAGGTGCTTATCAAGCTGCTACTACTTTCTCTGCTAATCTTACTATCGGAGATGTAAATGCTTATTCTGATTATTCTATTATGATTGTGAAAAAAGGATTAAAGTTTAATGAACGTAATCGTTGGACTGCTACCATTCATACTGGTCTTAATCCTACTGCTAATGATGTAGCAAAGAAATTAGCTAACCAAATTAATAATAATACTGTTGGACATGGTATTAAAGCATCTGTTACTGAGGCTAAAATTACTTTAACTGCTGAGTCTAAAGGTATTGATTATGAAATTCTTGGAGCTGATGAATTAGTTGGTATTAGTGTTACAGTTACAGCTACTGGTTTTCCTGCATATGGAGATGCAGCTTATATTACTGATTTGGCTAATAAAGCTGCTGCTGATGCTGGTATCGAATATACTTATCGAGATACTTATACTGAATTGTATCCTACATATCCGCTTAATCCTTTGAAACAACCTGATAGTACAGATGCTGGATATACTATCTTTACTCTTCGTTTTGCTGTTCCACGTGAAATGAAAACTAGAGATGAAGTTGTTCATCAGATTGTACAAATAGCATTCCCTACTGGAGCTGCTGCTATTGCAACTGTTGAAACTATCCTTAAAGCTATTGCTACTGAAGAAAAAGCATAACCTATTACCCGACTCGATTAGGTAAATATTAGGTAATATTAATCGAATAGGGGCTATTGGTATTAGCATTAGTGTTGATACTGATAGTCCCTATTCTTGTATCTATAAAAATGGAATTAATTCAAAATGCCTTTGAACAAGGTCTTATTCCCGGTATTGTTATTGTTATTTATCTTATAATTAATAAGATAATTGATAATAACAAAAGAAATCCTTTAGATGATATTGCCAAACTTCTTAATATAGTTATTAGAGATATTATTGAAAAAGATAGAGAAAAATCTAAAGCTGTTATTTCTATTACTATGGTTAATGCAGCTTCGGAATGTGCAAAGTTTGTTACTTCAACTATTATTACTAATAATGTTTATAATAATCGTGACCAAATAGAATATAACGCTAGACATTTAGTTAATAGTGTTTATTATGATGCTTATTCTAAACTTAATATGTATCGTGGTGATGAAGATTATCTTAGTCATTATATGAAAGAAGAATGGAAAGAAGATATTTATGGTGATATTATAAATATTGTCTATAATAAAAATCTTGATTCTAATCAACGTATTCTTGCGTTTAATAAACGTATTGATATTAGAGTTAATGATTATACTGCTTATATTATTAATAAGGCATTTAAATAAGATGATATTATGATAAGAGGTTATATTAATAATCCAAAACAGCTATCTAAAGAGATGCAATTACGTATTGCAAGCATGGCTGAAAAACAGGTGAGAATAGCAGAATTAGGCTTCCCATTGAACGAAAAAAATTGGTGCAAACTAACACAAGGGCAAATTTTAATTCAAGCACTAGAAGCCTTAGAATTGCTTTCTGATGAGCAACAAAAATCAATTATTAATTCATACAATAACTTGATGATAGAATGAGTGAACAAATAGATGATAATTATGTTAATGGTGTCTATGTAAAAGCTGATGGAACTGAACAAGTTGAGATTGAACCTCAATATGTTTATATGACTGTTCCTAGCAAATATGTTTGTGTTTATCATAAACTATTAGTTCTTATGGCACAATATGGACTTGATATGCTTAATGATTGTTCTGCTACTTGTAAAGGTAATAATAAGAATATTGTTACTTGTTGGAATATGTTTCAATCTACTATGGCGGCATATCAACTTGGTCAAGATAAACTTGCTGAAACTCTTCTTAAATATATTAAAGGTCAACTTAATATTATTTATGAAGGTAGTGAACAAGTTCAGTATAGTGGTTCTATTACGCTTCCTGTTGATGAAGAAGGTAAAATTCATGCAATAGTTAGTTGTGGAGATGCTCCTAAATTTTATGTTGACCCTGAAACTGGTAAACTTTGGGAGAAACGAGAAGAAGGTAAAGAATATAATGAAACTTATAGTCTTAGTGATGTTGATTATGATAATGAATAATGTGAATGTGTTCCATCCTCTACGGGGGGTCTACACTATGAATTTAGTAAACCTAGAGAACGTATGAAAACAATAGAAGAAGAACTTGGTAAAGTTAGTCTTACTTGTAATGGTCAATGGAATGATAGACCTTATGAAAGACTATGTATAGTTCATGACGGTTTCTATGCTAGCTATATATCTCGTAAAGCTGTTCCTGCTGGTATTCCTTTATCTAATGAAGAGTATTGGCAACCTATTGCTAAACTTCGAGAAGATTTAGTTATTGATTATGAAACTTTCAAGAAAGAAATACTAGAACTTATTGCTGTTGTTCAAAGAGGTCTTAAAGCTGCTAGAATTGTAGTATCTACAATGGAAGATAGAGATGCTCTTACTTGGGAACAGATTGGAGTAGGTTGTGAAGTTTATGTTATTGAAACTAAAAAGAGTTATATTCTTGATGAAATAACTCCTGTTACTAATGCAAAGAAATGGCATCTTGAAGCTGATTCTGAAATTGGTTCTAAATTTGTAGAATCATTTAGTGGTATGTTTCCAAGAGCGATTGCAGAACGTGCAGTTGCTGATGAATTTGGTATTAATATTCAAGATAACTATCTTCGTCGTAATGTTGTAGTTAATTATATGGCACAAGTACTTAAACAGTATTTTGAAGATAATGCTGTTCAAATACTTAAAGGTCAGATTACTCCTGAAATGCTTAGTGAATCTGTTAAACAAATGTTTACTGCTTCACAGATTACTAATGCAGCTGATGAAGAAGATTTAACTGTTGTTGATAATCTTCTTAAATTTGCAGATAAAGACTATAATACAAATGATTATAGTGGAAAGGCTCGTAAATATCTTCGTAAGAATATGATTAGTGGTGTTAATACTCTTACTCAAGATATGATTAACGAGCCTAATACTATTTATATACTTCAATATGATTATTGTTTAGCTGGACAAACTATTGAACTTCCAGATAATAGTATTATTCTTTGGAGAGGTGGTAGAATGTATGATGGTGCAGTTAAATTAAATCAATGTAGACTTCTTAGTAATTATCGTCAAGAAGATATGTTTGATAAAGAATCTATATCTCTTGATGGAAATTGGGCTGTTGGTCAAATACTTTATCATCCTCTTGATTTAGGTGAAGATAATAAACAAGTTGAAATTGTTGGTTGGGGTGGAACTTATACTAATGATTTTTATTGGTTTTGGGATGGTGAAAAATGGGTAAGTATGGGTTTTGATTTATCTGTATATCTTACTCGTGCTGAATTTGAAGCTTTCTTAGAGAAGTTAAGAGAAGAGATGGAAAAGTTCTATGCTTGGCTTCTTGCAGAACTTAAAAAGATTAATGACCATCTTGAAATTCATGATAATCAAATATCTCAATTACAACAAAAAATTGTTGATATTAATACTAGAATTAATAATCTTATTACTGAATATAATGCTAAATTTGAAGATATTTATAATAAGATTGGAGATTTAAATAGTAATATAGAAGGTAGTATTAATAATCTTGAGCAATATATTAATAATAAGATTGAAGAAATTCTTAATAAAATAAACCAAAATGGTAGTAATATAAGTAATGAGTATAAACAATATTTTGAAAGTAATTATGTATCAATGTTTAAAAATAAGATTAGACCGGGTACTAATATTACTTTTGTTGAAAATGATGATGGTACTATTACTATTAATGCTGCCGGTGGAGGTTCTGGCGGTGGTGGATTAACCGAAGAAGAAGTACGTAATATTATTAATTCTATACTTAATAATTATTATACTAAGCAAGAAATTAATGATATTATTGCTGGTCTTGAAGGAGGTGGTGGCTCTGGTGGAGATGGCACTCATAATGTCATGTCTATTACTCAACTTGGTGAAGCTAGAACAGGTAAGTATCTTGTTATGAATAAATTTGCAGATAGTGAAACTAAACCTAGTAGACTTGATGTAGATTTTAATTCTCTCTATACTGATATTAAAAATAAATTAGTTAGAGAAGGATTTGGACAAGGTGGTGGAAATGGACAAGGTGGTGGA
>OCMA01000060.1_pt1 | contig 83465 bp, 59 predicted proteins | sample 1538941 | NCBI WGS metagenome assembly OCMA01 (sample SAMN04168656, study PRJEB22393) | human gut metagenome | biome: human gut microbiome; feature: stool | host: Homo sapiens | collected 2014-03-17
TTGCCGGTGAATTCCTGCCTTGCGTATTCCACGTATCGGCTCGTACATTGGCTTCTCACGCATTGTGTATCTTCGGTGACCACCAGGACGTAATGTCTTGCCGCCAAACCGGTTTTGCAATGTTGGCAGAAGGCTCTGTACAAGAAGTTATGGATTTGGCCGGTGTCGCTCACTTGGCTACCATCAAGTCACGTGTTCCGTTCGTGAACTTCTTTGATGGTTTCCGTACCTCTCATGAAATTCAGAAGATTGAAATGCTGGAAAATGAAGACTTGGCCGGCTTGATAGATCAACAGGCTTTGGCTGAATTCCGTGCACGCGCATTGAATCCCAACAAGCCGGTTGCTCGCGGTATGGCTGAAAATCCTGACCACTTCTTCCAACACAGAGAATCTTGCAACAACTTCTATGAAGCTGTTCCCGCTATCGTAGAAGAATATATGAACGAAATCTCTAAAATCACAGGCCGTAAATACGGTTTGTTCGATTACTATGGTGCTGAGGATGCAGAACGCGTAATCATCGCTATGGGTTCTGTAACAGAAGCTGCTCGCGAAGCTATTGATTACCTGATGAGCAAAGGTGAAAAAGTGGGTATGGTTGCCGTACACTTGTACCGTCCGTTCTCTGCAAAACACTTCCTGGCTGCTGTTCCCAAAACTGTCAAGACTATTGCTGTTCTTGACCGTACCAAAGAACCGGGAGCTAACGGCGAACCTTTGTATCTGGATGTTAAAGACTGCTTCTATGGTGCAGAAAATGCTCCGGTTATCGTGGGTGGTCGTTACGGTTTGGGTTCTAAAGATACTACTCCTTCTCAGATTCTTGCCGTATTCAAGAACTTGTCTCTGCCGATGCCGAAGAATCACTTTACTATCGGTATCGTAGATGATGTTACTTTCACTTCTCTTCCTCAAGAAGCAGAAATCGCATTGGGCGGTGAAGGTATGTTCGAAGCTAAATTCTACGGACTGGGTGCTGACGGTACAGTAGGAGCCAATAAGAACTCTGTGAAGATTATCGGTGACAACACCGACAAGCACTGTCAGGCTTACTTCTCATACGACTCAAAGAAATCAGGTGGTTTCACTTGCTCTCACCTCCGTTTCGGTGATACTCCTATCCGTTCTACTTATTTGGTAAACACTCCGAACTTTGTAGCTTGCCACGTACAGGCTTACCTGCACATGTACGATGTAACTCGCGGACTTCGTGATAACGGTTCATTCCTGTTGAATACTATTTGGGAAGGTGAAGAACTGGCTAAGAATCTGCCTAACAAGGTTAAGAAGTACTTTGCACAACATAATATTACTGTTTATTATATCAATGCAACTCAGATTGCACAGGAAATCGGCTTGGGCAACCGCACCAACACCATCCTGCAATCGGCATTCTTCCGTATCACAGGTGTTATTCCTGTTGACTTGGCTGTAGAGCAGATGAAGAAATTCATCGTTAAGTCTTACGGTAAGAAGGGTGAAGACGTGGTGAACAAGAACTACGCAGCCGTTGACCGTGGCGGTGAATACAAGCAACTGACAGTCGATCCTGCATGGGTGAATCTGCCGGATGAACCGAAGGCTGAAAACAATGATCCTGCTTTCATCAACGAAGTGGTTCGTCCTATCAACGCTCAGGATGGCGACTTGCTGCCGGTTTCTGCATTCAAGGGTATCGAAGACGGTACTTGGCATCAGGGAACAGCTCAGTACGAAAAACGTGGTGTAGCTGCATTCGTTCCCGAATGGAATGCTGAAAACTGTATCCAGTGTAACAAGTGTGCATACGTTTGTCCTCACGCTTCTATCCGTCCGTTCGTGCTCGATGCTGAAGAACAGAAGGGTGCTCAGTTCGAAACACTGAAAGCTGTAGGAAAGCAATTTGACGGTATGACATTCCGTATCCAGGTTGACGTACTCGACTGTCTGGGTTGCGGTAACTGTGCCGATGTTTGTCCGGGCAATCCGAAGAAGGGTGGCAAGGCTTTGACCATGAAACACTTGGAAAGCCAGTTGCCTCAGGCTGCCAACTGGGAATATTGCTCTAAGAACGTGAAGAGCAAACAGCACTTGGTAGACATCAAGGCTAACGTGAAGAACTCTCAGTTCGCTACTCCGTTGTTCGAGTTCTCGGGAGCTTGTTCAGGCTGTGGTGAAACTCCGTATGTGAAACTGATTTCTCAGTTGTTCGGCGACCGCGAAATGGTTGCTAACGCTACCGGATGTTCTTCTATCTACTCAGGTTCGGTACCTTCAACTCCTTATACTACGAACGAAAAGGGTCAGGGTCCTGCTTGGGCTAACTCATTGTTCGAAGACTTCTGTGAGTTCGGTCTGGGTATGACTTTGGCCGACAAGAAACTTCGTGCACGCATCGAAGCTGCCATGAAGAATGCCATCGCCAGCGATACTTGTCCTGCCGAATACAAGGAAGCATTCCAGGAATGGATTGACGGTAAAGACGATGCAGATAAGAGCAAGGCTGCTGCCGAAAAGATTATCCCGATGGTGGAAGCTGCTAAAGATAAATGTGAAAACTGCGCAACAATCGCCGAATTCAAGAACTACTTGGTGAAGAAGAGCCAGTGGATTATCGGTGGTGACGGTGCTTCTTACGATATCGGTTACGGTGGTTTGGACCACGTGATTGCTTCCGGTGAAGATGTAAATATTTTGGTATTGGATACTGAAGTTTACTCTAATACCGGTGGTCAGTCATCTAAGGCTACTCCGCTGGGTGCTATCGCTAAGTTTGCCGCTTCGGGCAAGCGTGTTCGTAAGAAAGACCTTGGTATGATTGCCACTACTTACGGTTATGTATACGTAGCTCAGATTGCCATGGGTGCTGACCAGGCCCAGACTTTGAAAGCCATCCGTGAAGCAGAAGCTTACCCCGGACCGTCATTGGTTATCGCTTACGCTCCGTGTATCAACCACGGTTTGAAAGCCGGTATGGGTAAGAGCCAGGCAGAAGAGGCTAAGGCTGTAGAATGCGGTTACTGGCACTTGTGGCGTTTCAACCCGGCTTTGGAAGAAGAAGGCAAGAATCCGTTCATGCTCGATTCTAAAGAACCGAAGTGGGAAGAATTCCAAGACTACCTGAAGGGCGAAGTACGTTTTGCTTCTGTAGCTAAACAATATCCGGCAGAAGCTGCCGACTTGTTTGCTGCTTGCGAAGAAATGGCTAAGAAACGTTATGCTTCTTATCAGCGTATGGCTGCCATGAATTGGGGTGAATAACTCAATTATATAAATTATTAAGGAAGAAGGGGATGTGTCTCACGGCACATCCCCTTTTATTTATAGTTCATTATCTGTTTTCAACAGATTCCTTGGTTTTATCATTTACCTTTGTAAATGATATCGGTGTTATACCTGAATAATAAAAGACAATTATGCACTAGTCGTACCAAGCGTTTTCGTCCTTTCGATTATGCCTGTCTGTCCGTCGGATTACTACAGTCTCCGGCAGCGGACTGTATAGTCCGTTGCAGTGGACCGTACAGTCTGCTACAGTGGACTGTACAGTCCATTGCCGCAGACTGTAATAATCTTCCGTTTAAAAGACCTTGGTCGGCCATAGGAAACAGCTTATTCTTCCCTTTGTTTGTGATATGATATTTAAATCCTCAAGAATAATAAGTGGCCCCAATTATGCAAATGCATAGCAATATATTGATAGCAAATGCTTGGCTTATGATTTCAAGTCAATGCTGAGGCGTAAGGAAGTGAAGGCATGGCTCAAATCGGTATTCATATTGACCAAAACTATGGCGAAAATAAGCATCCATAAGTAATCACAGCTTTTTACAAAGTCTGATTTTTATTTATAAACAGCGGAATGTAAACGTATAAAAATCAAAAGAAAATGGCATTTTTAATAGATTATTTGGTTTTATCTTTATCTTTGTAAATGATGTTGAGGTAATATACCTGAACAATAATGAAACTATGTAGAGGCACAACAAATTCAAGTTATAAAACTATTTATTATATTGAGATATGTCAATATGGAGCAAACTTTTAGGGTTTAAGAAAACTGAGGATAAAAAAAATATCATTGGCAGTAAAACCACCTCTGTACCATGTAGTGCTTGCGATTATGCAGTGGTAGATGTTGAAGTCGGCTTGAAAGACCATAAAATTCATGATATAGGAGCACTCAAACATGATGACACGACATTTCATAAAACCTCGAAAGAAGAACTATTTGTTTTCTTAAATGACATAAATTATATCTGTGGCCACAATATCATTCATCATGATGCCAAGTATTTGTTCGCAAATGATACATGCCACTGGATTTTAGTCGATACACTTTACATCTCGCCTTTACTATTTCCGGAACGTCCTTACCATAGGCTTGTGAAAGATGACAAACTGATTTGCGAACAGATGAACAATCCGGTAAATGATTGTAAAAAAGCAAAGGACCTGTTATTGGATGAAATAGCATGTTGGAATTTATTGTCGAAAAAGAAACGTGTTCTATTCGCATCATTGCTGAAGGATAAGAAGGAGTTTGAGGGATTTCTTAGCATGGTAAGTGCGGAGTATATTCATGAAGGAATACCTAAACTTATTAAAGAACTTTATGCCGGAAAGATTTGTCAACATGCCGATCTTGACATGCTCATCGAACAATATCCATGCGGATTGGCATACGCATTAGCTTTGATTGATACCACTGATTATCGTTCCATTACTCCCGGGTGGGTACTTTACAATTATCCGGAAGTGGAATTTATTGTAAAACTCTTGCGTCATACTACCTGCCACGAAGGTTGCGACTATTGCCATACGCAATTGGATATACTCTATAATCTAAAAACATTTTTCGGATATGAATGTTTCCGAACATACGAGGGTGAGCCACTGCAAGAACGAGCGACCCAAGCTGCGGTGGAAGGCAAATCGCTGCTGGCAATATTTCCTACCGGTGGCGGTAAATCACTTACTTTTCAATTGCCTGCACTTATGGCGGGACGTTCCGTGCACGGACTTACGGTTGTCATTTCTCCTTTGCAGTCTCTGATGAAAGATCAGGTAGACAATCTTGCTGACAGAGGTATCACGGATGCTGTAACTATAAATGGAATGTTAGATCCTATCACAAGGTCACTGTCAATACAAAGAGTGCAAGATGGAGAAGCTTCACTGTTGTATATATCTCCTGAAATGCTTCGTTCCAAAACGATTGAGAGAATATTGATAGCTCGCCATGTCGTAAGATTTGTAATAGACGAAGCGCATTGTTTTTCTTCATGGGGGCATGATTTCAGGGTTGACTATCTCTATATTGGTAAATTCATCCGAAAATACCAGCAAAAGAAAAAATGTAAGAATCCGATACCGGTATCCTGCTTTACAGCCACGGCAAAGCAAAAAGTGATACAAGATATTTGCGACTATTTCAAGCAAACCTTGGACTTGAATTTAGACTTGTTCGCATCAACAGCCTCAAGAACAAACCTGCACTATTCCGTCATACATGTAGAGAGTGACAATGACAAGTATTTAAAGCTGAGAGAACTTGTTGCAGAATCCGATTGTCCGACAATTGTTTACGTATCACGAACCAAGCGAACCAAAGAACTGGCTGGAAAATTGACCCGCGACGGTTATAAGGCACTCCCTTTCGATGGCAAGATGGAAGCAGATGAAAAAAACGCCAACCAGGATGCCTTTATGAATGATCAGGTACATATCATTGTGGCTACATCTGCATTTGGTATGGGAGTCGATAAGAAAGACGTAGGTCTCGTGATACATTATGATATTTCCGATTCTCTGGAAAACTACGTTCAAGAAGCAGGCAGGGCCGGTCGTGACCCAAGTCTCAGCGCACGTTGTTATGTGCTTTATAGTGACAATGACTTGGATAAACATTTTATATTGCTAAACCAAACGAAACTCAGTATTAGTGAAATACAACAGGTATGGAAAGCTGTTAAATATCTTACCAAACATCGTATGAAAGTCAATTGTTCTGCATTGGAAATTGCTCGACAAGCAGGATGGGACGATTCAGTCTCTGACATAGAAACCCGTGTACGAACCGCATTAGCGACTTTGGAACAAAGTGGATACTTGATAAGAGGAAACAATGTGCCTCATGTATATGCCACAGGAATTACGGTAAAAAACATGGATGAAGCTAGAAAACGCATATCAGCATCAGTGCTCTTTGGTAGCGATGAAATAGAAAAGTCAGTCCGCATCATTAAGTCATTGATATCCCAAAAGCACATTGCTAAGGCTCAGGATTCGGAAGCAGAATCCAGGATTGACTATCTGGCAGATATTTTGGGGCTGAGCAAAAGAGAAGTTATATCCGTAGTGGAACGTATGCGGCAGGAAGGCATATTGGCAGACAGTAAAGATATATCTGCTTATTTGCAGGATGCAGGTGATTCGGAACGAAAGTCACAAATTCTCCTCGAACGCTTTGCAAAACTTGAACAATACATCCTTAATCATATTCCCGATGGAGCTTTACGAATATCATACAAGCAACTGAATGAAAATGCTGTGAACGATGGAATCAATACATCCAAAGAAAAAGATATTCGGACACTACTCTATTTCCTCACCATCAAAGGATATACGCGTAAGAAAGAGGATGCGATTCATAATATAGAAATAAGTCGTCAGACGGACTTGGACTCTACTATAAGACGCTTTGAGAAGAGATTGGAAATAAGTCGCTTTACCGTGGAATGGCTGTATCAATTAGCTTCTGATGCGGAAAAGGAAAACGTGCCCGGCAAAGCCATCCAGTTTTCTGTGGTAGAACTTTTGAACCAAATAAAATCAAGTTCTCAATCTCTTTTCGGAGGACTTGACGACATTCAGCTAGAAGACGTGGAAGAAGCGCTTTTGTATTTGTCAAAAATCGGTTCACTAAAACTTGAAGGCGGATTTTTGGTACTTTATAATGCCATGAATATCCAAAGAATAAAGGATAATAAGTCGAGATACAAACAAGATGACTACCGGATGCTGAATGAATTTTATAAACTGAAAATTCAACAAGTGCATATTGTGGGCGAATATGCCAATCTGATGGTGAAAGATTATCATGCAGCATTGCAATATGTTCAAGACTATTTCCAAATGGACTATAGGAAGTTTGTCACAAAATATTTTAAAGGCGACAGAGTAAGCGAGATACAACGTAACTTGACGCCACAAAAATATAAGCAATTGTTCGGACAATTGTCCAAACGGCAAATGGAAATCATTTCTGACAAGTTTTCACGTTGTATTGTAGTTGCAGCTGGTCCGGGTAGTGGAAAAACACGTGTACTGGTTCACAAACTGGCCTCACTTCTGCTACTTGAAGATGTGAAACATGAACAACTCCTGATGCTGACATTCTCAAGGGCAGCCGCTACGGAATTTAAACAAAGACTTATGAAGTTGATAGGTAATGCAGCACATTTTGTCGAAATAAAAACATTCCACTCTTATTGTTTCGACCTTTTGGGACGGATAGGAAATCTTGAGGATTCAAGAAATGTTGTTTCAAAGGCAGCCGAGATGATATGTCAAGGAGAAGTGGAACCCAATAAGATTGGCAAGACGGTGTTAGTCATAGATGAGGCTCAGGATATGGGAGCTGAAGAGTATGCACTTGTAAAGGCTTTAATGACTAATAATGAGGAGATGCGTGTGATAGCAGTGGGAGACGATGACCAGAACATCTATGAATTTCGCGGTTCCGATTCCGGTTATATGTACCGACTGGCACAAGAAAGCGGAAGCACGTTTGTCGAAATGACCGAAAATTACCGCAGTGCACGCCAACCGGTGGATTTTGCCAACGGATTTTTGAAAAATATACATAAAAGGATAAAAAGTACACCAATTATCTCCATGAGAAAAGAAAAGGGTTGGGTTGAAGTGATACGCTATCAATCGGAATATATGTATCAGCCGCTCGTCGAAAATTTGCTTCAACATAGGGATAAAGGAACTTCTTGTGTACTGACCCAAACAAATGAAGAGGCCGTTATCCTGATGGCTCTTTTGCGGAAACATGGCATAAACAGTAAACAGATACAATCAATGGACGGCCTACGTTTTTGGAACATGGCCGAAATGAGATATTTCCTGAGATATATAAACAAGCGGATAAAAACACCGCTAATCACGGAAGAGCTGTGGGAAGAAGCCAAGCATACCACCTTTTCTACTTATGACAGGAGTCTAAGCTTGATGTATGTAAAGCGTTGTGTAGACCTATTTGAACAAACCAACAAAACTAAATATTTCAGTGACTTCAAAGAATTTGTATTTGAGTCGTCGGTGGAGGACTTCTGTGATGTATCAGGAGCCGACGTTGTGGTATCAACTATTCACAAGGCCAAAGGCAGAGAGTTTGACGATGTGTATATGCTCATATCCGATAATTATGTCAAGGATGCCCATCTGATGCGTCGGTATTACGTAGGAATAACCCGTGCGAAAAACAGGCTGTTCATACATACAAACGGTGATTGTTTCAATCATTTGAGTGTAGACCGATATCTTATGGACCAGCGGCAATATGACATGCCTGAAGAAATTGTACTGCAACTCTCTCACAAAGATGTCAATTTGGGATTCTTCAAAGAAAAGAAACAAGAGGTCTTAGCATTGCGAGGAGGAGATTCTTTGACTTATGATGATTTCTTTTTGTATAGTTCATTGACCGATAAACCTGTGGCAAAATTGTCTTCAAAAATGCAGGGCATATTATCCGAATGGGAACAAAAAGGTTACAAGGTGAAATCCGCATCTGTACGGTTCGTTGTGGCATGGAAACCTAAAGATGCACCAAAAGATGAAGCAGAAACGGCTGTTCTTTTAGCTGACTTGATACTTTCTTTGTAAGTTAGAGCATTTGAAGTTATTATTTATCACTATCTTTGTGATAAGAGTTAATATATTATATAAATAATAAGGGAATAATGCAAATACATAACAATACATTGATGGCGGAATGTTCAACTTATGATTTCAAGGAAATGTTGGAACGTAAGAAAATAAAGTCATGGCTTAAATCCATATCGGCTTTTGCCAATACGGATGGTGGCAGTTTATTTTATGGAGTGAACGGCGACGGAGTGATTGTAGGTTTAAATAATCCACAAGCCGATGCCGACTTTATCAGCGAAACCATCAAGGCAAGACTTGACCCTGTGCCGGAAATACAACTTATTCCGATTGAACACGAAGGACATACCCTGCTTGAAGTAAAAGTAAAGGCAGGAACGCTGACACCTTATTATTACTATCAAGACGGGACACGTAGCGCATATGTACGAGTGGGCAATGAAAGCGTGGAGTGTAATTCACAACAACTTCTTTCGTTGGTATTGAAAGGCACGCACATGACGTGGGATTCACTGCCTACCTAAGTGGATGCCAGCAAACATTCTTTCATCATCCTTGCCAATACTTTCCGTGAGCAAACCCATCAGGAATGGAATGACAAGTATCTGGAATCATTCGGACTGGTAACTCCTGACGGCAAACTGACCAATGCAGGATTGCTGTTTGTGGATAATTGCACCGTATTTCAATCGCGTATTTTCTGCACCCGTTGGACTGGACTCTATAAGGATGATGCCATCAGTTCCGTAGAACATCGGGCTAACCTTGTGCTGCTCTTAAAATATGGTATGGATTTCATCAAAAACTATACCATGAGCGGCTGGGTGAAGATGCCAAACTATCGCCTTAACCTCCCCGACTATTCCGACCGTGCTATCTTCGAAGGATTGGTAAACCACCTTATCCATAGAGATTATACTGTGATGGGCGGTGAAGTGCATATTGACATTTACGATGACCGTGTAGAACTGGTATCACCGGGCGCAATGCTTGACGGAACACAGATTCAAGACCGTGACATATACAAAGTGCCGTCCATGCGCCGTAACCCTGTCATTGCAGACATGTTCACACAGTTGGATTATATGGAGAAACGTGGTTCCGGTTTACGCAAAATGCGAGAGCTTACAGAGAAGCTACCCAATTTCCTGCAAGGTAAAGAGCCGCAATATCAAACGGAAGCGACTTCTTTCTACACCACATTCTATAATTTGAACTGGGGTGACAACGGAAGAATGCCTGTTGAAGAAGTAGCCAACAGGGTAAATAGTACCCTCGAAAAGTATCCTGTAAACAAAGAAAGTTCGGTCGAAAAGTTCGGTGTAAACACAAAAGAGTTCGGTGTAAATGAAGAAAGTTCGGTCGAAAAGTTCGGTGTAAATGCGGATAAGTTCGGAGATACATCGGAAACACAGAAGAAAGTCAGTAAAACTGCACAAAAGATAATCGACCTCGTTATTTCAGATCCTTCAATCACAGCTGATAATATGGCCAACAAGATTGGTGTAACTAAACGCGCTATAGAGAAAAATATCAAGAGCCTTAGGGGTATGGGAATTTTGGTTCACGAAGGTTCAGACAAGGCTGGTTATTGGCGCATTATTGTTAAACCATAAACAGAACAACAAACCTATGGAAACCTCTTTCATACCACTCTTTGCAATCATAGCCGTTTTGATTATCGCCTTTTTGCTTGCCTCTTTGCCACAGGTAAACCATAAAACGCGATACCGAGTGCTTTATGCAATAGCCATTATCATGCTATTAGCTGTTATCCCTATTAGTGAATATATGGCTGGTGGCATACAAAACTCAAGTAACAATTATCTGCTTGTCCTAATATTCGATATTGCAGTAGGATATTTCTGTATGTACATTGCTGCTTTGCTAAAATTCAATGTTCTTAAACGAAAGAACCAAGCATTGGAAAACGCCTTGACAGAAAAGCAACAAGAAAATGTGGCAATCCTATTGGAACATCAAAACGAAAAGCAACAAGCACTTCAGCAAGGAGAGCTTGAATGGTTAACAGAAAAAATCAAGGTATTTACTGAAGAAGAACAGGAAGCTATACTTGCCAGTGCTCTATCATTTGCTGAACATGACTTGATAGTTGCTCCCTCAATAAACATACAGCCCAAAGAAACATGTAGTCAGCAAGAACTAATGTACTTTGTCTGCTCTGCTTTTTACAATATGGATAAAAGCCGTAGTAAAATTGTGAGTTTTTTGATGAAAATTTTTCCTCTCTATTTTCCTGCTGGAGAAAGTGTATTGGCAAAAAGATGCCGGGATTAGAAAAGGTTAGGGAGAGAAGAGAAAAAGAAACAACAGCGCTAGTGTCACATTAAAACCGGAACACTAGCGTTTGGCAATTAATTTAATTTCCCCATTCAAGGCATATGTTTACTCAATTGGATTATATGGAGAAACGTGGTTCTCCGTCAGGTACGACTTTTTGCCGTCAGCTATTTTGAATCAGGAGGACAGTTGATAGAAAAATCTTAAGTCTATTCAAGAGATGAGTAGAAAGAGGCAACATCACCATCCTTCATTATATAAGAAATCTGCTTATTCTTCTCCGCTATAATCTTTAATTGCTTCTTTTCTTCTAGAGTCCAGTTCTTGATTTTCTTAAGTTCTGAAATTATTGAATGAGTTTGTTTAAAACTGTTGCTATTTTCCAAATCCATAATAAGTTTCTCTTTTTCTTTGTCTTCCTTATTATCTATCTGTCCATTATGGCTTACCTGCTCTTGCTTATTTATGTAATGGACAGCCATCAATTTTTCATTCGATGCAGTTGTATCAATAATGGTTTTGACTAATTTGTCCAATTCAGATCCTTCTGTATAGTCTGCAGGAGTATAATATTTTATGCGCTTATCTTCCATCATTTTATAGACTTTTCGTTTATCTTTTGTTTTTGGATTATAAACTCCAATAGAATGACCTGAATAAGAATTAATGAGTTTCATACAAGGTATATCCGTATCACTATCACCTATATATACCATATTTCTGAAAGGAATACGAATGTCCTCTGGTTTAAAATAGTCATTGACACCTGAATCATTCACATCTAATGTCCCTTTTTCTATTCTAAAAAGGAATTGAGTCTTGCTCGTGTAATTAATAACTTGTGCTGGCCATTGAGCAACACCATCTTTATCATAATAGAAGGAACTGGCATAAATTTTTTCAAATTCATTAGCGACTTTTGTACCTTCTATCATTTCTTTAAGACCTGATGAAATGATATAATGCTCTACAATAACTCCTCTTTCCATGCCATAGTCTCTAATGCGCTTAAACCAAGTCTCAACACCGGGGAATAATTGTACTTTCGCCCCATAATCCATTAATGCCTTTTTATTAAATATGACTTTTCCATGCGCTTTCTGAATCATGGTAAACATGTAAGCCAAATTTTGATCCATGTCATTCTCTTCAGCTAACCCATTGGACTCTTTCCAAAAAGATTCGACTTCATCCCCAACAGATTGTATATACCCTTGCGCTTGCATGTCATCTGGTGATAATGTCTTATCAAAGTCATAACATATTGCAACAACTGGTTTACTTTCCTTTGTTTTTCTAATAAATTCTTTACTCATATGCTATAATAAAAAAATGAGACACAATTACTATTAATTATGCCTCATTTATGATTTATCTATTCAGTAATTTCTTACTTTACTACTTTGAATTACTTATTATTTGACTTCCTCGAAGTCAGCATCTTGAATATCTTCTTTATTATTAGAAGAACCTTGATTAGCCTGTTGTCCTGCACCTGCACCCGGACCGGCCTGAGCGCCACCTTGTGCACCACTCTGAGCATACATTTCAGCGCTGGCAGCCTGGAATGCTGTATTCAGTTCAGCCATGGCAGTATCAATAGCAGCCAAATCCTGTGCTTTATGAGCATCTTTCAGTTTCTGAAGAGCAGCTTCAATCGGAGCTTTCTTATCAGCCGGCAACTTGTCGCCTAATTCCTTCAACTGATTTTCAGTAGAGAAAATCATGGAGTCAGCTTGATTCAATTTGTCAATCTTTTCACGTTCCTTCTTGTCTGCTTCTGCATTAGCTTCAGCTTCGGCTTTCATCTTTTCGATTTCTTCCTTGCTCAAACCAGAGGAGGCTTCGATACGGATAGCTTGTTCCTTGCCGGTAGCTTTATCCTTGGCAGATACTTTCAAGATACCGTTGGCATCGATATCGAATGTCACCTCAATCTGAGGAACACCACGACGAGCCGGAGCAATACCAGTCAAATTGAACTGACCGATTGACTTGTTTTGTGCAGCCATCGGACGTTCACCTTGAAGTACGTGGATAGTCACTTCAGTCTGGTTATCGGCAGCTGTAGAGAAGGTCTCACTCTTGCGGGCCGGGATAGTAGTGTTTGCATCAATCAACTTAGTCATTACACCACCCAATGTTTCGATACCCATTGACAACGGAGTAACATCCAGCAATACCACACCTTTGATTTCATCTGTCAAAACAGCACCCTGAACGGCAGCACCTACAGCAACCACTTCGTCAGGATTAACACCCTTGGAAGGAGTCTTACCGAAGAATTTTTCTACCAATTCCTGAACAGCCGGAATACGTGAAGAACCACCAACAAGGATTACCTCATCGATATCAGAGTTGCTCAAGCCTGCATCGCTCATAGCCTTCTTGCAAGGTTCAAGACAAGCCTGAATCAAATTGTGAGCTAAAGCTTCAAATTTAGCACGTGTCAAAGTCTTAACCAAGTGCTTAGGCATACCGTCTACGGGCATGATGTATGGCAGGTTGATTTCTGTTGAAGTAGAAGAAGACAATTCAATTTTAGCTTTTTCAGCAGCTTCTTTCAGACGTTGCATAGCCATCGGATCTTTTGTCAAATCCGCACCTTCGTCATTCTTGAATTCCTGTATCAACCAGTCAATGATTACCTGATCGAAGTCATCACCGCCCAAGTGAGTATCACCGTTAGTAGAAAGTACTTCGAATACACCACCACCAAACTCAAGGATAGAGATATCGAATGTACCACCACCAAGGTCGAATACAGCAATCTTCATATCTTTGTGAGCCTTATCCAAACCATAAGCCAAAGCAGCAGCTGTCGGTTCGTTCACAATACGTTTCACTTCCAGACCTGCAATCTGACCAGCTTCTTTAGTAGCCTGACGTTGTGAGTCCGAGAAGTATGCCGGAACGGTGATAACGGCTTCTGTAACTTCTTGTCCCAGATAATCCTCAGCAGTTTTCTTCATCTTCTGCAGAATCATAGCTGAAATTTCCTGCGGAGTATAAAGACGTCCGTCAATATCTACACGCGGAGTATTATTGTCACCTTTCACTACTTTATAAGGAACACGAGCAGTTTCCTTCTGTACCTGATCCCATGTTTCACCCATGAAACGTTTAATTGAGAAGATAGTACGCTGCGGATTAGTGATAGCCTGACGCTTTGCAGGGTCACCTACCTTACGTTCACCGCCATCGACAAATGCCACGATAGACGGAGTAGTACGTTTACCTTCGCTGTTAGCGATAACTACCGGTTCATTACCTTCAAATACTGAAACACATGAGTTTGTTGTTCCTAAGTCAATTCCAATAATCTTTCCCATAATTGTATATTTTTTATTTATTTGTTTTCAATTAAACTGATTTCCCGGCGAATGGTTCACAGAAATTTTTCTTTTTCTTTTCGTGCACCAATCGCACGTCTTTTATCAAGCAAACAGTATGCCAAGGCAGGTATGTTAGGAACAACTGACAAAATGGCGTATCCTTTTTCGCTACCGACCGACAGAAAAGGCAGAATCGTAGAAACACTGTCAGTTTTTGAATGGAAAAAATCTCAAGAGGTGTATGAAAAACGATAGAAACAATGGTTGGCCTTGGGTTTACCGCTTAAAAAAAGCTTCTTGTGTGGGAATTTTCTCTTTTTTTTCTGAATACAATAAAGAAGGAATGTCCGAATGAATGTCTACTGAGATACGGGTGACCGCTTGTTTGTATAGTAAAAAAGGAGGTGTGCAATTTGGCACATCTCCTTCGTTTATTTCAATGATATCTACAGTAGTCTGTTTATTGTTTCTTCAAGACTAACAGTTCATTACCGTTTTCTCCGAGCAGGTATACTTGACCGTTTTTTATTGAGAAACTTCTTGTTTCATTCAGCGCGTTCAGTACAGTGGTTTCCGTTTCCATGTCGGGACACATCATCATGGTGGTGGCGATATTTTCAAACTTCAGTGAATTGGCTGTTTTTTCATTCTGAAGCAAAGCACCGTTGATGGTATTGCAACCCACATTACCGTAAATGCGGTTCTCGTCGGTATTAAAACCAATAAACGGAGTGACTTCGGTAGTGCCCACTATTTTTTTGCCGTTTACCAACTCAATGGCCCATTCGCCTGAAAGGTCTGTCAGTGAAACCTGAGATTCGTCTTTTTTCTGCAACGTCAGCATCTTTTTGCCGTCTTCGCTGCACAATGCAATGATTTCAGGCTGGTCTGATACGGTTTCATAGGACTTCACCTTGTTCAGTGCGTTCAGTACCATTTGTTCAGTCTGCATATCGGGACAAGCCATACGCGTACTTCCGATAGGACCGAAAGATAATGCTCCGGGGGTCAGCGAATCAGCTTCAAAAGTGCCCATCATACGGTTACAACCACTGTTCCCATAGATACGTTTTTGAGCTACATCAAAGCCAATAAAAGGCGTTTTTTTATCCGTGATTTTCTGTCCGTCCACTTCGGTGATATTCCATTCACCGTTCAAGGAAGAGAGTGTTAACATATTCTTACTGCCACCGCATGAAGCTAAGATTAGTGCACTGGCGCAAACTGCCGTCATTTTAAAAATTACTTTTTTCATCATACTTTTTTCGTTAAATCATTTAGTTTAGTCTGCAAAGCTATATATAATTCTTTATTTGCAGTAATAATAAACAATTTTTTTGTACCTTTACCATACTTTATAAATTAACAAAAAATGATATGAAAATGTTTTTAAGTGTGCTATTGGGGGTGGTAGGATGCTATATAAGTTATGCACAGAACGGCTATATAGTCTCCACTGCGTCCCGACAGGCAAATACTTTCGTAGAATCACCGGAAAAACAGTTTATCGATGACCATTTTAAATATTACAGTCTGTGCGACTGGACACCGGGAATGAAGTTTATGGTCATTCCGGAACGTAAAGACCTTGTCATCCCGGTCTTTAAATCGGCAGAGAACGGTAAGGATGTGAATTCCGGAGAACTGAAGAATAAGATTATGGAATTTTTGGGTACTGAAGTGACTGACCGAGGATTCGTGCATTTCAATTTTGACTGTGAGGGTAAGCTTTACTACCATGAGGTGAAGAATATCACGTTGGAGCAATATTGCATGAAGCCCAAAGCCGGTATTCCTACTCTTGCTTATTTGGGTGATGTGGATATTGCCAAGGATTTGTTGGAAGGTGAAACGCTGTATATGCGCACCGACAAAGTGCGTATAGACGACCCCAACAGTACCTCTGGCTATAAGGAAGTGTACATCGGGATGAATGAAAAAGTGACAGTGATTGCCGTAGGAGTGGGCAACCGTGCCTTCCCGGTGAAGATTGTATTCTCCGATGTCAAAGGAAACACGTATTATCAGCCGGTAGCTGTTTCAAAGACCAATTGTGGGATGCTTGACAATGATTTCATCATGGAAAAGAAAAATAAATATTTTCCCAATGCATTCGGTTTCAGTGATGCCAACGCCAAAAAGTCTCAAACATTGATGGAAAAATATGGTAAAAAGGCTATCTATCTGAAAGCAGAAACAGAATGTATCGACGATGCTGGCATGACAGTCAAATTGCCCAAATACACGCAGTTTGTCATTAAAAACATTATTGTAGAAAACGGAAGTCAGTCCGTGACGCTTGATTTGACTGCCACAGACGGAAAGCTTTACCGGATAAAGACGACTTTCGTACATGCAAGTGTCACCAATCTGGCCTTGCGTAATGATGGCTATTTTGCCGATGTGTTCGGCATTGGCGACCTGCGTGCCAAATATCCCGATACGACCGAAGAAACCTGGGATCTAATCAGCCACGGTGAAGTGCGCAAGGGCATGACAACAGACGAATGTCGCTTGTCTTTGGGATACCCCATCCGCGTGCATAAGGTAACGGGAGGATATGAAACTTGGTACTATCAAAGAAAATCCTTGGATTTTACTTATAAGAAACTGGAACGTATCAACTAATACCCAAAATATTTTGTTATCTTTGCCCGGTGAACGGTATGTTTTGCCGGGCAATTTATTTTTAATTAAAGAGAAGAAATGGGTAAAGTATTAATTATCGGTGCAGGCGGTGTAGGTACTGTCGTGGCACACAAAGTGGCTCAGAATCCGGATGTTTTTACAGACATTATGATTGCCAGCCGCACTAAATCAAAATGTGATGCAATCGTTAAAGCAATCGGTAATCCTGCTATTAAAACAGCTCAGGTTGATGCAGACAATGTAGATGAACTGGTAGAGCTTTTTAATAGTTTCAAACCCGAAATCGTTATTAATGTAGCCCTGCCTTATCAGGATCTTACCATCATGGAAGCCTGCCTGAAAGCCGGAGTGAATTATCTGGATACTGCCAATTATGAACCGAAAGATGAAGCTCACTTCGAATACAGCTGGCAATGGGCTTACAAGCAACGTTTTGAAGAAGCCGGCCTGACAGCTATTCTCGGTTGCGGTTTCGATCCGGGTGTAAGCGGCATCTATACGGCGTATGCTGCTAAACACCACTTTGATGAAATGCATTATTTGGATATTGTGGATTGCAATGCCGGTAACCATCATAAGGCATTTGCTACCAACTTCAATCCCGAAATCAATATCCGTGAAATCACTCAAAACGGACGTTATTATGAAGACGGCAAATGGGTGACCACCAAGCCGTTGGAATTTCATAAGGACCTGACTTATCCCAATATTGGTCCTCGTGATTCATATTTGTTGTATCACGAAGAACTGGAGTCGTTGGTCAAGAATTTCCCCACTATCAAGCGCGCTCGCTTCTGGATGACTTTCGGACAGGAATATCTGACTCATTTGCGTGTAATTCAGAATATCGGTATGGCACGTATCGATGAAATAGATTATAACGGTGTGAAAATAGTTCCTTTGCAATTCCTGAAAGCCGTATTGCCCAATCCGCAGGATTTGGGTGAAAACTACGAAGGTGAAACCTCTATCGGTTGCCGTATCCGTGGTGTCAAAGATGGTAAAGAACGTACTTACTATGTATACAATAACTGTAGCCATCAGGAAGCCTACAAGGAAACCGGCATGCAGGGTGTCAGCTATACTACCGGTGTACCTGCCATGATAGGTGCCATGATGTTCTTGAAAGGACTTTGGAAGAGACCGGGAGTATGGAATGTAGAAGAGTTTGATCCGGACCCGTTCATGGAACAGCTCAATAAGCAGGGTTTGCCTTGGCACGAAGTGTTGGACGGAGACTTGGAACTTTAAAAACAGGAATGGAATATGAACGTAGGAGACAAAGCCCCCGAAATATTGGGTCTGAATGAAAAGGGAGAAGAAATTCGTTTGAGCAATTACAAAGGCAAGAAAATAGTACTCTATTTTTATCCCAAAGACATGACTTCCGGTTGCACTGCACAGGCGTGCAACTTGCGTGACAATTATTCCGAATTGTGTGCTAAAGGTTATGAGGTAATCGGAGTGAGTGTAAACGATGCCAAATCGCATCAGAAGTTTATCGAGAAAAACGAACTGCCTTTTACTTTAATCGCAGATACCGACAAGAAATTGGTGGAGCAGTTTGGCGTATGGGGAGAGAAGAGTATGTACGGACGCAAATATATGGGTACTTTTCGTACTACTTTTATTATTAACGAAGAGGGTGTAATCGAGCGCGTCATTTCTCCCAAAGAGGTGAAGACAAAAGAACATGCCCAACAAATTTTATAATTTACTTAACAGACCAAAAAGAAATCTTATGGCTAAAAAAGATAACGAAGAAATTCCATTCACAGCAGGACCGGGTTCCGGAGCTAGCGAAAAATTGAAAGCGTTGCAAGCTGCAATGGATAAGATAGAGAAGAACTTCGGTAAAGGCTCTATCATGAAATTAGGAGATGAAAACGTTCAGCAGGTAGAGGTTATCCCGACCGGTTCCATCGCCTTGAACGCTGCACTCGGTGTAGGCGGTTATCCGAAGGGAAGAATCATCGAGATATACGGCCCTGAATCATCCGGTAAAACAACATTGGCTATCCATGCTATTGCCGAAGCTCAAAAAGCGGGAGGAATCGCTGCTTTTATTGATGCGGAACATGCATTCGATCGTTTCTATGCTTCCAAACTGGGAGTGGATGTAGATAACCTGTGGATCTCACAGCCGGACAATGGTGAGCAGGCATTGGAAATTGCGGAACAATTGATTCGCTCTTCAGCCATTGATATTATTGTTATTGACTCTGTTGCAGCATTGACACCGAAAGCTGAAATCGAAGGTGATATGGGTGATAATAAAGTGGGACTTCAGGCACGTTTGATGTCACAGGCACTGCGCAAGCTCACCTCTGCCATCAGTAAGACCAACACAACTTGTATCTTTATCAACCAGTTGCGTGAGAAAATCGGTGTAATGTTCGGTAATCCTGAAACAACTACCGGTGGTAATGCCTTGAAGTTCTATGCTTCGGTACGTTTGGATATCCGTCGCGCCACACAGTTGAAAGATGGCGAGGAAGTTATCGGAAATCAGACACGTGTAAAGGTGGTGAAGAATAAAGTGGCTCCTCCTTTCCGCAAAGCTGAATTCGATATTATGTTTGGCGAAGGTATTTCTAGAGCCGGAGAAATTATCGATTTGGGAGCCGAACTCGGCATTATTAAGAAAAGCGGTTCGTGGTACAGCTATAATGATACCAAACTGGGACAAGGTCGTGATGCTTCCAAACAGGTGATTCAGGACAATCCGGAATTGGCGGAAGAACTGGAAGGACTTATCTTTGCCGCACTGAAGGATAAAGAATAAAGTACTTTGTTATATGTTTAGGCATGAATTTTATGGAACTAATCTTCCGTGGAATCCATGCCTAAACTATAAATGCCTTCATGGTTTATTTCTTCAGCTCAAAGCCTAGCATCAGACCGTCATAAGCTTCCGCCACACTGTTGATGGTAGCTGCGGTGGAGTTCACTTTCGATGCTGCTCCGGTAATGGTCTTTAGAATGGACATTAACTTGTCTGCTTTGAATACCATACTCATGTCATTCCCTGTTACCGTAACATAAGCCACTGTCTTCAGTCCCAGCTTGCCTGTCATGGTGATTGTCTTCGCGGCGTCATCAAATACATAACTCCCCGTGACCGTACGTTTTTTCATCTGATAAGAGTAAGTTCCGTCTTCATTGAAGGTGTACCGGATATTATTCATACCCACTTTGTTATATACGGCTATCATTTTCTCTTCCACTTCCTTGGCAGCCATTTCACCACCGGCTTTTGCCAACAGGTTTTCACTTTCGAACTGACATTCAGGACCGGAGTATGTCCATGTGCCGATAATGGAAGAAGCTGTTGTAGCCTTATTTCCGACAACAGCTTTCGCCACTCCCGACAATATAGATTTCAAATCCTGAGCTCCGGCATTGGCAGACACCCCACACATCACCAATAAAATCCAAATACTTTTCAGTAAAGTTTTCTTTTTCATCTTTTTATAGGTTTATTAAACGGTTACAAAGATACGATAAAGCTTTCTATAAAACAATTTGATGCATATCAAACCTTTTCCGTTCTAATTTGTAGCTCAATGTATCTGATAATTTATTATCTTTGCTGCATAACACCATGAAAAACCAAAATAAATATGAGTATTGTAACCAATTTGAAATGTACATTGGCTGTCACAGCCGGACTATGTTCTTCGTTTGCTTACGCGCAAAAACATCCGCATGTTATCTTGATAATGACTGACCAACAACGGGGCGATGCCTTGGGCTGTATGGGTAATGAAGCTGTCATCTCTCCCAATCTGGACCGGTTGGCCGGCGAGGGAACACTGTTTATGAATGGGTATTCTTCTTGCCCCAGCAGTACTCCTGCCCGTGCGGGAATGCTCACCGGACTTTCTCCCTGGCATCACGGCTTGCTGGGGTATGGAGAAGTATCTCCTGAATATAAATATGAGATGCCCCAGATGATGAAAGATGCCGGTTATTACACTTTCGGTATTGGAAAGATGCATTGGCATCCGCAGCGCATCAAACACGGTTTTGAAGGAACCCTGTTGGATGAAAGTGGACGTATAGAAGACCCTAACTTTACCAGTGACTATCGCCAGTGGTTCCAAATACAGGCTCCCGGAAAGAATCCCGATGAGACCGGTATCGGCTGGAACGACCACAGTGCTTCCAACTATAAGTTGCCGGAAAACCTTCATCCCACCTATTGGACGGGAGAGATGGCTTGCCAACTTATCCAAAACTACGACAATAGTGAGAAACCATTATTCTTGAAGGTATCTTTTGCACGTCCTCATAGTCCGTATGATCCGCCGCAGCGATATATAGATATGTATAAAGATGCTCAGATGCCCGATCCGTTTATCGGTGATTGGTGTGGTAAATGGGCAAAGGAACTTGCTCCCGAAAAGGCTGCTAAAGATGCTCCTTACGGCAACTTCGGTAACGAATATGCGCGTAATTCAAAACGTTATTATTATGCCAATATCACGTTTATAGACGAGCAGATAGGCCGCGTGATTAAGGCTTTGAAAGAAAAAGGTATGTATGACAATGCCTTGATAATCTTTGTCTCCGATCATGGTGACATGATGGGAGACCATTATCATTGGAGAAAGACATATCCGTATGAAGGCTCTACACATATTCCTTATATCGTGAAATGGCCTGCAGCAGAGAAGGTACTTCCGGGAAAGGTGGATGCTCCTGTAGAACTTCGCGACCTTCTTCCTACTTTCCTCGAAACAGCCGGGGTAACTGTTCCCACTGATATGGACGGACGTCCGTTGCTGGCATTGGCCAAAGGTACAGCAACCAACTGGCGCAAATATATCGATTTGGAACATGCTACATGTTATAGTGCCGATAATTATTGGTGTGCCCTGACAGACGGTAAGATTAAATACGTTTGGTATTTCCATACCGGGGAAGAACAACTGTTCGATATGGTAAAAGACCCGAAAGAACTGCATAATGCTGTCAATGACAAAAAATATAAAAAACGATTGGCAGAGATGCGTTCCGAAATGGTGCGCCATCTGAGCGAACGTGGCGAGGAGTTTGTGAAAGACGGACAATTGGTGGTGCGTGAAAAGACCATGCTATACGGACCTAACTATCCGAAAAAGAAATGATACTCACATAATTATGGAGTTGTGTCAAAACGTGGATAGCCCGGTTTAGTTTTGACACACTTCCATACGATTCTTCCTTGCAATTTTCATAACTGATAGAAAGAGTCTTGCAATGTTTTCTTAAACTTCTTTGAAACAATCAGCTCTGTTATCTTCTCGAAAGGAGGGTACATGACGCAACGATTCTCCTTTATCATTATCAGATAATTAATATTGATGATATAAGATTGATGTATCTGCACAAAGCAGGGAGCGTACTCTGTTATCTGATGTGCTGTGGTGTTCTTTTTCAGTAGCAGGGGAACCTGATTGTTCAATACTACTTCCCATAATTTACGGTCGGAGTTATAGCGGAAGAATCCGATATCGATAGAACGGAGAACACGCAGATCATTGGTGGGAGTGGAAATCATAAATGTATGTTCGCCGGTAGAATATACTTGGGGTGGAATAGCCATCGGCGTAGCCGGTTCGTCCATCTTTTTCAGAAACCGGGTAATAATGCATTCCAGTTCCTTACGGTCTATCGGCTTCAATAAATAATCGAAAGCAGATTCACGGATGGCATTAATCATATATTTGTCGTAGGCAGTATAAAAAATCACTTGCATATTCCACGTGATACAACTGTTGATTTGCTCTAACAGTTCTATTCCTTTCATGTCGGGCAACTCTACATCCAGAAATAAGATATCGGGACGAAGCTTATCTATCATTTTCTTTCCGTTAGAACCATTACGGGCAATTCCCTCTACCACCAACTGACCGTAACGTTTTAGCTCCAAACAAAGGTTATCCGCCGAATACTCATCATCATCTATAATCAATATTTTATAAAGCCTGTCCATATAATTTGTTTGCTATTATTAATAAAACAAAAGTAGAGAAACATCTGTTAAGATACAAACCGACAATTCTGTATTTATGGATATTAGGCGTCAAACAGGAACTATTCGTGTGAAAATAGCTATTAAACAGCTTTTAAAAAGTTGTAATCGTAGCCTTGGGGAAGTATCACAACAAATTCGCACCCTGTTTCTCCTTCTTCCAATGGCACATTATTGATAGAGATATCTATATGCTTTTTGTTATTGTTGTTGAGCATCTGAACTGTTTGAAGAATCACTTTCATACCGGTTCCCGTACCCCGGTTATGGCTGTTTGCCTTATATCCTCCTCCGTTGTCTCTTATCTTGATGCAGATAGCTCCTGTCGGTTCACGCCTGATGTCAATCCACAGGTTCTTTTTCCCCTGTTTCTCCCTCAGTGCATGCTTAATAGCATTCTCTACCGGAATCTGGATCATCATGGAAGGAAGAATCTCGCGAGTGAGGTCGATTGTTTTATCTACATGGAGAGAAAGTGCGAAGGTATCTCCCATTGATTTACGTTCTAAATCAATGTAAGTATGTACAAAGTCTAGTTCTTCATCCAATGTGACACAGAGATGTTCGGTCAGCTCAAGGTTGCGGCGCATCAACTTCACCAACTGTCGCATATTTTCGCTGTATCCGTTGCTATGGCTGTTTATTTCCCTGTTCAGCACATTGAAGATGAAGTGAGGCGAAACACGGTTGCGGATATTTTCCATGCGCAGCGTGTTAATCATATGTTGGCTGCGCATTCTGAACAGGTGGCGTTGCTTCTTATTATAAAGATAGATAAAGACGGCCAATATTAATATCAGGAAACAGACGGACATCCACACATACATACGCTGGTGAAGTCCCAATACCTCGTTCTCTTTCTGCTGGATGAATATCTTTTGCTTCATCAGCGTAGTGTCCTGCCGGTATTTCAAGTCGATTTCGGCGGTGCGCATCTTGATGCGTTCATTACGGGTGGAGTCGTCAATGCGCTGGTTTTCCCGCTGATAATAATAAGCTTTCTTATAATCTCCCGTTTCCTCGTAATAATGCTGTAAATACCGGTTACGGATGTGAAGCATGTTGGGTTCCACATAGTCGGGTTTCACGGCTTCGGCAAGACGTTTGCGCGCCAATGCGAGATTATTCTGTTTTAGTGCCAGTTCTATCAGTTGTGTATCCAGATAATAGAGCGCACTGATGTTTCCGATAGACCGGAAGAAATCTTCACACTTAGCCAGATAGAAAGCAGCGGAATCTGTCTGATTCATCAGTAGGAATGTTTCTCCCAAATTCATCTCACTCAGATGAACTTCGAAAGCCATATCGGGATAACTGCGGGCAAACGCGAGTTCTTTTCTGAACATTTCGAGTGCATGCGGATAATCCTTGCGGAAGTAATAGGAGTTTCCACGATTGTTGAGGTAAATACATTTTTCGTAAGGCATCATTTCGCTATACCATTGGGCAGCCATGTCGTAATAATAATCGCATAATTCGAAGTCGCGCAGTTCCATATATACTTGTGCCAATCCGTAGTATGCCGGAAAACGTTTGGCTTCGGGAGTGCCCAGAGAGTCAAAAAAAGACAAGGATTTCCGATACCACAGAGCACCTTTATCATATTGTCCTGTGCGCACGTAAGCATCGGCCAGGTTTATCGAAATGTCGGGCAGTACTTCTTTCCTGTCTCCGTTCAATCGATAGTTGAGTGCCTTGCTGAAACAAATGACCGCAGAGTCTACCAATGCCTGACGTGCGAGTACGTTTCCGCGCATATTATAGATATCGGCATACAAATCGGATATTTGAGGCGTGGGTGCGTTGCGGTGGCAATAAGCTTCTGCCTGATTCATGCATACGGCGGCGGAGTCCATATCCGACCGAAACATATAGGCTTTGGCCAGCAACATCACATAGTGATAATAAGTGGTACTGTCGGTTGTGGCAGTCATACGCTTCTGTGCCTCGGCACAAACATATCGGGGATTCTTGGACAAAGAATCGTTGACTTCTTGATAGAATTGGAGATATGTGTCAAAAGCATTGAATGATCTTTTCTGTTTTTCACCACAAGAAATGACACACATAGCTCCCAGTATTACACTCCAAAAGCCAATCGGCATCTTTATTCGTGTTTTCATAGTAGGTGTGCTAATAGTTTGTTTACAAACATACATAAAAAGAAAGAAATTGAAGCACAAATGTCCTACTTTTAAGTTTCTACCATTGATATTGGATGGAAAGAAGATATTCGCGTGGGCGGAGTTTTATCCATGAAGTAGAGCTTTGTACAGCCGAATAGAGGGTATAACTATATTCTTTCTTGTTTAATAAATTGGTGACGGAAGCTGTGAAGCACCATTTTCCCACACGCTGTACCAGTGAAGCGTCTGCCAACCATGTGTTGAGATGCTTTGTGCGGTCGATATCGTTATAAAAATGTTCTCCCGAAAGCCGTAAATCAGTATCGCCCCATCCTATGCTCAGGATCAGGCGCTGTGACAGATTCCACAGAGCATCCAGCTGTCTGTCGTTGCCTATTTTTGAACTCCCGCAACTCAATTTGGCTTGATACGCAGCTTCAAACAGTCGGGAAGGTGCCCATATTATCTTGGGTTCAACCGACAGATAGTCATAACGGTAGTCTTGAACCACTCCGTCATTGCATTGTTTTCCTTTTGTACGGCTCATGGTCAGTTCGACGGACGATTTCAGATTCCAGTCATATACTCCTTTGGACAGGACAGAATGTAGCGTGTAATTTTCGTCAGAGTTGCTTTTTTTATAAGGAGAAAGATAGAAGATGCCATCTTTATAATCACTCCGTGTCATTAAGTTATGGTCTGTGTGAAGATAGGCGAACGATGCTGTCCAAAAGAACTCCTTGACGGCATTTTTATATTCCAGATAGAAAGAGTAGAGTTGGCGTGTGTTTTCGGGAACATTGCCCGGATTGGTTATGATAGTCCTGTAGTTTCTTCGGTACGAAACCGGATATATTTCATCCAATCTTCCGGTAGAACGGGTGATATTGCCTGACAGATACATTTTCCAGCGGGGAGTGAGTGTGTAGCGGAAGAACACGGAAGGATTCAGGAACAGATAATGACAGGACTGTTCAGGCAGATGGCTCCATTGGGCAGACAGTGCGGCTGTCAGAAGTATATTTTCCCGGTTCCACTCCAGATGGGGAGTGGCGTAGAACATATAGCGGTTGGCGGAATATGGGCCGGTCACGGAAGAAAGTTCACCCCGAAAACCTCCCGTGAGTTGGTAATTCACTCCGTTTTTCTTTCTCATCCAGTACAGGGAGTTGTCGGTATAGGCATTGCTGACATTCATTTCTTGATATTCCCGAAGAGGGGTGGAACTTTGCCGGTCGTCATCAAATGTCAGTTTCAGTGATGAGGGAAGATAGCTATAACGGAAAAAAGAGCGGATTCCCCATGTATATTTATCCCGGGTATGGAGTTGACTGAAGTAGTTTTTCATATCTAGTTCTGAATGCTTTATTTGTTGTGTGACACTTTTGTCACCTGAAATGGCTGACAAGCCGTTTTGCCAATCGCCTGTGAAAGAAAAGTTTTCGCGTGTGTAACGGTTGTCGGCATTATTTTCGTAATTCAGTTCACCGTTCAGACAGTCTGTGAGCAGCCGGTAGTTCTGATTGTGGAGTGTGCGGACGGTGTCTTGAGCGAAATAGTAAGTCTCGTCACTGCCTTGTTGCTGGGTAGTATGGTCGTGGGTGTAATTGAAGAGCAGGCGCAGTTGCTTGTCTTCCGTCAGTCGGTAAAGTCGGTTGGCAGAGGTCGTATGGGTGTCGTTGAACAACAACCGTTGGCGGGATAGAGGCATTGTGATGCCGGGTAGTGGAAGAAAGGAGGGAGCTCCATCGTCTGTGATACGATCAAAACTGTTGCCTGCCGCCAACACTTCTTGTTCGGACTGCATATCGCGTCCTGTGTTGTTGGTCTTGTAATTATAAATAGTCTGCTGTTTACGATTCAGTTGCAGGGCGCTGAGTGAGGCGTCGTATAGCACCTCTTCGCCATACCCCCCGCTTCCGTTGGCTGTATAAATCCATTGCGAGCGCGCTTCCGGTTTTAACTTCAGATTGAGTGCAACGTCATCTGTAAAGGTCTTTCCCCGTAAGGACTTGATGGGCTGGTGTCCTTCTATCACTTCGGCAGACTGCACGGCATCTGCTTTCAAATTATTGTTTATCTGATTATAACGTCCTCCACTCACGTCCATTCCTTCGACATAGAAATTGCTGATTTCCTTTCCGTTATACTTGATGGTTCCGTTCTCTTCGACATTGATGCCGGGCAGTTTTTTAAGTACATCGCCTACGTTTCGGTCTTGAGAAGAGGTAAAGCGTGTGAGGTCATATTTCAGCGTATCCTGTCGGCCCCATATACGCCCGGGGCGGATTTGAACCTCTTTCAGCAAAATGGTTTCGGGTTCGAGCGCTATCTCCATCGGGTGAGTTGAGGTGATAGGCAGGAGCACTTTTTTGTAGCCCATATAGAGCACACCCAGCTTGACACTTTGGGGTGACGAAACCGTAAGGCGGAATCGTCCGTCGGTATCCGTCAAGGTATAATTGATGACCGTTGCATCGGCAGTATGTTGAATGATGACAGTTGCCGATTCGAGAGGTTGGCGGGTTTCCTTATCGGTCACCCGCCCCTCAATCGTGTTTTGTGCGTTTGTGTCGATGTTGCACATCAGTGCCAGCATAGAGAGAATGATTGCTGTTTTCATGGTGGAGCGCATGTGTTGGAATTTTATTTATCGGGGAGTTCTATCGGATTGTAAGGTATCGTGTAATTCTTGATTGGATTTCCATGTTCATCCTTGACAGTGACTTTCACGTTGGGAGCTGTGCTGGCAACATATCCCACCGGGTCTTTGAAGTAACGTTCGTAGATTTTATCCAAATCTTTGCGACTTATGGATTCATAGCCTTTGGCATTGAAAAGAAGCGGTTTAGACTCTTTGAACTGTTGCAGGCCGGTGCAGAGAAACGAATAATGTCCCCGGCTGTCCTCTGCTTTGAGAATCAGTCCCGGTAGTCCGCACAGTTTCCAAGGGCCTTCACTGACGGGGATTTCCGTCGTGTACCATGCTGTGTAGTTGCGCCCGCGGAAACGGCAGGAGGCTTTCTGGCACCGATAAGTCAGGATAGTGGCAGTATCGGGCAGGAGAGTCCATTGCGGCTTGTCGTTTTTTTCCTCGCAGCGGAAGTTGGTAGTCACGATACGGTCGAGCGTTGTTACTTTTCCGGCAGGATGGTTTTTGTAGATGCGATAGGTGATGCGGGCATTGCCGTATGCGGAGGTATGTTCGGCCATGAGTTCCTGAGACACGTTGTTCTTCACGTCCTCCATAAGGACAGAGTCGCGGAGATAGGTGGTATAGCCGTAAAAAAGAGATGATTTCTTTCCCACTTCAAGCATCATGGTTTCCGAATTGGGTTTGCTGTCTGACCGGGTGGTGTCTTCAAGCATTTTCAATTCATATTGGGCGCGGAAGACAAGTTCGTCTATCGGTTCGCTCTTCTTGATATTGTCACCGGTGACGACTGTGATTTGTGCAACGGCAGCCGTGGCACAGACTCCGAAAACTAGCATCAGGGTCAGGATTTTCTTGTTCAGTTTCATCATATTACAAAAGTTTGAGGTTTATGATTCTCATGCTGCAAAGCTATCCTTTTCCTTTCTTTTGGCAGGTCGGAAGTTATTACTGAAATATTACGCAGTCTAAAAAAACTCCTCGCGTACATTGTACATCCGACGATACCGTTTACCTTTGCCGAAAAGAAAAAAATATGGAAAAGCAAATAAAAACGGTCTGGATACTTACCATTATCACGGCTTTGCTGATTATAGGCGGACAGGCATACTGGCTTTACAATCAATATGGATATTCGGCGGACGAACACATGCGTAATCTTCATGCAGAAATTCTGAAACTGGAGAATGCCGAGTTTGAGGCACGTTACAAGCAGCGTACCGTCAATACTCCGATGACTTTGAGTTACAGCATCGAAATGCCCGACTTGACCAACAGTAAAGGAAATTCACGGTGTGTCATTACCCTTTACGAGAAATTTACGCAGAGTCAGGGTGATTCGCTGGCGGCGGGAGCTGTTGATGCCTTTAAGGAAAAAGAGATGCGTCGCGATACATTCAGTGTGCCGACCTACAATATTCCCAGCGAACTTATTTTTGAGGCGACGAGCCGTTTCTCTACAGAACTGAGCTTTCCCCTCACCGTTACAAGGCTCGATTCTCTTTTTGAAGCCAATCATATCACGGCTACCGATATACGGCAGGTGAACATTGATTCCACCCTGTGGCGCGGCACTTACCATTCGCTGGAGAACTTGTTTCCTCCTCGTATGCTTGTTACTTATCCTTACAATCCCTTGGTGAAGCAGGCAATGACGGCTATTGTTACCGTACCTGTCAATCCGTTACTTAAGCAAATGATGTGGCAACTCACCGGAAGCATCTTGCTGGTGCTGGTGCTCGTCTGCTGCCTTGTTTACCAAATCAAGACGATACTGAAACAGCGGAAGATAGATGAAATGAGGAAGAGTTTTGTGAACACGATGATACACGAGTTGAAACGTCCTGTGCAGACACTGAAGATGTGTGTTGCCTTCCTCAACAATAAATCCATGCGCACAGATGAGGCCGCCATGGACGAAGTGCTGAAGGACTCCATGTTTGAGATTGACAACCTGTCTGCTTATCTGGCGAAAGTAAGAGATATGACGCGTGCCGATTATGAACATACACCACTCAATATCCGTACTTTCGATGTGTGTGAAACGATACAAAAACTGATTCGTCTCTGCAACATTCCCGCAGGAAAGAATGTCGTGATTACTCCGCATTTTGCCATGACCACTCAGCTGGTTACGGCAGACCCCGTACATTTGGCAAACATCATCAGCAATCTGTTGGAGAATGCCATTAAATATTCGGGCAGTGAAGTCGCTATCAGCATTTCGTGCACCTTGCAGGCACACACACTGACCCTTGCCATATCCGACAATGGAATAGGTATCCCTGCTTCGGAGCAGAGTAAAATATTTGATAAATTCTATCGCGGGAATAATATTCCCGACCGTAATATTCCGGGTATCGGACTGGGCTTGAGCTATGTCAGACTGCTGACCGAAGCTCACCACGGAACGATAACCCTGACCAGCCAACCGGGGAAAGGCACTACTTTTGTGCTTTGCTTTCCTCAATAACTACTGTTTCACCCCATAACCCTGACACTAATGAAAGCATTAAAAATACTTTTTGCCGATGACGACTTGAAATACTCCATGCTCCTGAAACGTTTTCTAGAAGCCGAAGGGTACGAAGTGACATATGCCGGAAACGGTCGCATCGCTCTTGAACAGTTTCCTGCCGTGAAGCCCGACCTTGTTTTGCTGGATATCAATATGCCCGAACTGAACGGTTTTGAAGTGGCTGAACACATTCGTGCCCTAGACCGTAATGTGTTGCTTTTTTTTCTTTCCGACCGCAGTGATAAAGCTGACCGACTGAAAGGATTCGACCTTCGTGCCAATGATTACCTCGCCAAGCCGTTCTATCCTGAGGAACTGCTTGCCCGCATCCGCGAGCGTTTTCAGTGCGGCGATGATATGGTGCAGACGGAAATGTATAGTTTCGGGAATACAGTGTTTAATTATACTACTAACGAAATACGCACCGGCAATAACAAGACTCTCATCACTTCGCGTCAGGCAGAGATACTCCGGATGCTTGCCAAAAACGTGAATGTATCTGTCGACCGTGACAGTCTGCTTAACAAAGTATGGGGTGCATCCTCGTATGCCAACTCTCTTGCGTTGAACGTGCAGATTAGTTATCTGCGGAGGGCACTTCGCAATGACAATACAGTCAAGATAGACTCACTGATGAGAAAAGGTTATATGTTGCGCGAAGACTCCTGAAAATAATCCTTCCATATTCGTTTTGTCATATCATGAAACATCCTTACCTTTACCCGAAAATAAACATCTAAGTAAAAAAAAGAATAAAATGGAAACAATATCTAATTCTGTCCTTACCGTCGGTGTCAGTGAGCATGGAGCTGAATTACAAAGTATTCAGAAAAATGGAAAAGAATACTTGTGGCAGGGAGACACCCGTTTTTGGGGACGCCGTTCACCTGTTCTCTTTCCCATCGTGGGGCGTGTGTGGGAAGACACTTACCGCTATGCGGGCAATTCTTACCGGATGGGGCAGCACGGCTTTGCCCGTGATATGGATTTCAAAGTGACATACAAAGGAGAGGACGGAATAGTTTACTGGTTGGAGTCGACTCCGGAAACGCTTGGAAAATATCCTTTTCCCTTCCGTTTGATGATTGGCTACCTGCTGGAAGGCAATCGGATTACAGTCAAATGGCGTGTAGAGAACCTTGGGCAGTTGGATATGTATTTCCAAATCGGTGCTCATCCTGCCTTTAACTTCCCCGGATTTGATGCATCGGTAGACGAACGTGGATTCTTTGCTTTCGACAGTAAAGAGGAACTGCGGTATATCGTTCCGGTGGAGAAGGGGTGCGTGTCACCGGGGCTTCATACATTGGAACGGGATGTGGACGGACTGATGAAAATAGATACACATACGTTTGACTGTGATACATATATCTTTCAGGATGCGCAACTCAAGAAAGTGACCTTGCTGGACAGGAAGAAGCAACCTCATATCAGTCTGGAGTTTGACACTCCGCTAGTGGCGTTGTGGTCGCCTGCCAAAGCTCATCCTGATTGTCCGTTTGTCTGCATCGAACCGTGGTATGGTCGTTGTGATGCCGTCGGGTTTGACGGAGAACTGCAAGACAGGGAATGGATTCAGAAATTGGGAAGCAAAGAGGTATTTGATGTGAGTTACAGCATCATTATAGAGAAGTAGCCGGAATAATTACCATGATAACAGTGTGTGGGTGTGTCAAAACGTGGATAATGCTGTCGTTTCGTTCGTAGGGGCGAGGTCCGCTCGCCCGAAAACAGTTTGCTTAGTGTCTTCGGCAGGCAAACCCTGTCCCTACGGCTGACGATGGGATAGGTCGGTTTAGTTTTGACACACTCCCACAGTTTTAATTTGCTATCTGTAAATTTACTTACTTAACTCTTCCAATATTTGATGCCGGATGTTGCGGAAATGGTCGCTCTCGGTATCATACAGTGTCCAGTGGAATACAACCAGCCGGCAGAGTTCCCGTGCCAGTTCGGGATTCTTCTTTTCCAACATTTTCAGAAGCGTATAGTCGGCAATACCGTCGCGCATAGCTTCCAGACGGATGGAACCATACAGTTTTCCGTTGTTAGGGTAGACTATCCAGCTGTCTCCTCCGGGTAGTGTATTGCCTCCTTCCTCATTCATGCGGGTTGTTTCCTTGTAAGGATCATTGCCGGTAAACCATTGGTTGAATCCCCAATGCAGATATCCTGTTGCCCCATATTTGAAGTTGAGCCAGTGAATGAGGCGGGTCTTGATGAGCGGTTGCTCCAAGAAACGGTTGGCAAAGTCGCCTTGAGGAGCAAGGCAGGTGTAGAACCACGTTTCGTCTCCCTGTTTTTGTCTTTCGCGATAGAAGTCATATCCCTCCTTGTAGAAGTTGAGTTGCGGCACCCAGATGTCGAGAATATTCTCAAGATCATGAGTATGGCAAGCTTCTATGATTTTGATGTCCGGACACTGCTGTTTCACAAATCGGGCGATAGCTACATAACTTTTTATATTGTCGCTTGTAGGCTCGTCGGCAATGTGCTGTGCATACAGTACTTCCGGATATGCTTCTTTCAGATGGGCGGCAAGCGAGGGGATAAACTGACGATAGAAGTTGACAGCCTGTTCTGATTCCATAGGATATTGCACCAATTTCTTCTTGCCGTTCTCATACTGAGGGACATAGGGCGCGAATTGGCTGCTCCAGTCTCCCGAACGTCCGGCAATATGTCCGCCTTCGAGCATTTTCAATACACCGGCCCGGTGGAAGATGTCTATCATTTTGTCGAATCGCGAGTAGTCGAAAGTATAGGTTCCGTCTTTTTCTTCAAACTCGATATGTTCCAGCGGTGAGAGCAGGATAACGTTGGAATAGCATTCTTTCATTTTGTCGGCCAGTTCTTGTACCATTTCCCAGTAAACGTCCGAGTAAGGTTCCACCTCTTTCCCGCCATTGAATATTTTCATTTTGTCGGGTGATGTGCCAAACCAATTGGTTACCCATAAATCCGGTTGGGGCATTACGATGGGGTAAACTTTTACGCTGATTTCTTTTTTCAACTCAAAGGTTTGGTTGCCCATTTTTCCTTTGAGGCTGAATGTGGCTTTATAGGTTCCGGCTTCCGCATTGGTGGGAACGGGAACGGAAATCCAGATGGGTTGCGCCACATCACGTGTCACGGATTGTCCGTTTTGCTCGATAATGGGGTCGGGATAGTAGTGTGAGAGAGAGGTGATGGCGTCTTTGGCACGGTCGGGTGTCTGCCGGCCCACCCGCACATAATCTACAAAACCCGTACGCGGGCTACTTTGTAACTGTGTTCCTTTTTCGTTGGTGAACGCCGTGACCTGTGCCGACAATTCCTTCAATGGCAGTGCGGCTCTCACTGCAAACTGGAAGGTGGCGTGCTCGCCTGCAGCCACTTCTTCTGTCTCGTCATACTCGGGGAAGAAGTTTGATTCTCTGAATACTTTCAGAAAGGGGTCTACTTGTGTAAATGTAATCCGTTCTTCTGTGGTAGGTGTTCCACAGGCGGAAATGATAAATAAAAGACAAATTAAATAAAGGTTTTTCATAAATCGATACTGTTTAAATGATTATAATATTTTGTTTGCTGTTATCAGTTTCCCATTGGCGGAGATGCCCTGTATCACCATGAACAGGGTGGCTTGGGGAGGAGCCGTAAAGATTATATCTGCTTTTCCCTTTTTTATCTTTATGTCGGGCTGCCAATAGACCGTTTTTCTCCTCATTTCTTTTTCTGTACTTTCGTTGTTTGTCGGATAATGAGGGACATAAAAGTGCTGTTTCACCTGACAGCCTTGCGGAACAATTACGCGGAAGTTGGATTTCTTATTCGCCATTGCCGTCGGGTTGTCCGTTTTGCTGACTAACATGATGGCTCCGTTGGCAGCTCGTCTGCCCAGTGTGACCAGTCCGGCTACGTCTTTTATTACTTCAATGGATTCTACGGCAGAGATGGGGAAACTCACAAATTCGCCGAAGGATACTTCCAGTCCGTCGATAATGAGCATGGCGGGCACTTCCTCACCATAACGTTTGATGATATAATACTCTTGCACGTTGACCTCGTCTTTGGCATATTGTACCCCGGGAATGTGCATCATGAAGTCGCGCACGGACGCATAGGGCGAAAGGGTCATTTCTGCGGGGCTGTATGCCCGGTTGAAGTCCGAGTGCACCCTTGCTGCTCCGGGTGATAGCTTTTGTCTTTGTTTGCGGGCGGTTACGATTACATTATCCATCTGCAGTTCCCATGCCACACTGTCGGGACGTTCCGGTCTGTTCTTATCATAAAGCATGATGTTTTCTTCGTAGCTTTCCGTTTCGGGAATGTGGGCATGGAGCATGCTGATGCGTTCCACCCGGGGACGTTTTTCTTTGTTTATTTGCACTGCTACGTGTGTTCCGCCTTTGGCTGTATATGCTTGTATCAGAAAATGGGTGTTCGGGACAAACGACAGATGGTCGAAGAGGAAATAGCCTTCGGGGTCGGTCTTTGTAGTCTTGAATATCTTGCCATCGAAAGACAGCAGGGTGACGGTGGCTTGAGGGATACCCTTGTTTGCGTTTCGGTTGGAGATGATGCGGCCTTGTATCAGTTCTGTTGTTTCTGCGGGGATGTTTGTAACGCGGTTTGCTGTATCGGCCGAAGTATCAAAAGCAGTCCATGCCTGTGTCAGCATTAGCAAATCTTGACGGAAACTGTCGTGCGTGGCATCTCCGCTGAAGTAAGAGGCCGGTTGTTCGATATAGCCCCGGATGTAGGGTGTCAGAAGATAGGCTGACAGGATGTTGGAGGTGGTGTCTTGCCGGGCGTATCGTGTGTCGGTGACCGACAGGGAGATATTTCCATCCGGCAGTGCGTTGCCGACAGGGTCGGTCAGGGTAAGCGTGATGCGGCATTGGTTGTCTGCTTTCCGGCTAACTTCTGTGTGTGTATTGAGTTTGATGTTCAAAGGCGCATTCAGCACGGTGCGTGTGCTCTGTGGCAAGCCGTTACGGTCTGTGAGCGTAAGCCGGATGACTCCGGCCGGAAGTGTGGCTTTGGACAAGCGGCAGATGTGACCGGCGTGCAGGGGCAGGGTGGCTAATACACTGTCTTGCGACTCCACCCTGAGTGTATATTCCTCCGGGGTGTGACCTGCCGGATTCTTTTTTATGCCGACAATAATCTCTTCTTTTTTATAAGGGTTGGCCCATAGGGATACGGCGTTGTCTTTTGGCTCGGGCAGGGCAAATCGGAGCACTTTTCCGCGATGCGTGCACACTGCCGTATAGGTTTCGCCGGGCCGGATTTCAAAGGCAAAGCTTCCCATACCCAGATGTTCCGACCGGAAGTGAACGATAGTGTCTCCGGTAGAGCCGGTGATATATCCGGTGGTGTTCGCTCCCAGTCCGTCGGCTTGCAATGCCTTGAATGCAATACGTGTCAAAGTGCCTGTCGGCAAGTGTCCGCCTTCGGGGAAAAAGGAGACGTGGAAGGCATCGGTGTTTTTGTTTGTGGCAAGGCGGGGCTGCATGCGGCGGTGGGCACTGACGGTGATAGGGGTGTAGTGGAACCGGGGAATGGGTAGGGATGCCGAACGTAGGGTGTAGAAGCGCAGCGTGTAGTGGCCCGGGGCAATGCTGTCGGGTAATGGGAAGAAGCCGGCGAATCCTTCTTCGCCGACTTTGATTTTTTCGGTTGCCATGCGAATGGTGTCGTGCAGCAGTTCGGCATACACAAAGTGGCTGTAGCTTTCGGCTTGCTGTCGTGTGTCCATCACATAGACTTGAAACCACACGGTGTCTCCGGCACAGAAATTGCAGCGGTCGGTGTGTACGTATATTGTTTCATACGACTGATGATGACCGGCTGCCGTTACTGTGCAGAGGAGAAGCAGGCTGAACAAGTACAGTAACATTGTTTTCATTATAAGTGTTCTATTTTTATGGTGAATGTATAGCTATTGTCATTAAAAAAAGCTTTATCTTCAACTTATGGCGAGATTAGAAAATATATTGCAATCCCAGTTGCAGTCGTCTCCAGTTGGCATCAATGATGAAGTTTTTGGATTTTATCATGGCTCCGCTTTTTCTGTCCTCTCCGTTGAATCCGATGAATAGATATTTGAGCAGGATGCTGAAATGGTTGTTCAGGGCATAGGATGCTCCGGGATTGATGCCTCCTTCGACATCATTTTTACCCAAGTGTCTGATGGCAGAAACTTGCATGTCCATAAAGATATTGAATTTGACGGGATGCAGGAAGTTATATCGCATATAGGGTGTATAAGTAGTTCTTTTTTTCGTCTTCCATTATGCTTTCAAATTGTATTTTGAATCCGGCTGCCCAATGGCGGTTGATTTGGTAACCGATGGATGGAGTCAGTACGGCATATCTTGCATAGCCAAGATGAAAGAGCAATGGATTTTCTACAGTAGAGGATACAAACGCGGTTTTCACTTCTCCGTATCCTCCGTTCATTTCGACAAAGAAACCTTTTTCTTTAGTCTGCGCGGTTGCTGTGGCGATACTAAGGAGCAGTAGGGAAGTGAAGAAAAACAGTTTTGTTTTCATATCATTATTTTTAAGGTAAATGAGTCGGTCTTTGAAAAAGAATAAAGAAAAGGGTATTCTCTCGAACCCCCTTTCCCATCACAGTTATGTTAAGACGATTATTCTGTTTTCAGAATGATTATCATTAACATTTTCTTATCGTTATACCTATTTACCAACTTATTCCAATGCACGTCCGGCTGTCATAGGCCAATATGGATTTTGATACATGGTTGAAGTTTTGACATCATTGGGGTCACTGGCGCTCAATGTGAAGTCTTGTACACCGAAAGGTTCCAGATAGAATGCCTTTTTCCATGTATATCCGTTGAACAATTGGTTGTTTATTTCGGTACGTCCCATTGGGCGGACATACTTGCTGACAGAAGCGGCTGAAATGTTAGCATTACTTGTTCCATCGGCTATCAAAGTTGATTTGCCGGTGGCATCTACATATTTTTTGTAAGCTTCGTCCCATAAGTTCATACCTTCCAGCATATAGTGTCCGGTAATGGCAGGATCCCATGAACGCCATCTTTTCAGGTCGTCCCAACGCATACCTTCCGAGATAAATTCGCAACGGCGTTCGCGACGGATGTTGTAGAGTGTTGCGTCTACTTTTTGGTCGCCGGAGAAGACAGCCAAATCACCATATACGGTACCGCTCACTACATTAGCTTCTTTGTCTAAGTTGGTGTTGGCTATGGTCAGTTCATAATCTTCGCTCACACCTGCACGGCGGCGGATAGCTTTCCAATAACCGGCGGCATCATTATCCAATGAACCGTTCTTTTCGTAGCATGCTTCGATATAGTTCAGGTAGGCTTCGGCAGCACGGAACACTACGGCTCCTGTCGTACAGATGATGGTATTACTCTTGTACTGGTCGTAATCATAGTTGTAGTATTTACGAGGACGGTATCCTGTAAAGTCTTGCAATTCTACGCTGCTTGTTACCAATGGAATGGTATCCAGAATCACAACTTCATTATTTTTGGCAACAGCAGGGTCGGCAGGATCGGAACGAACAATGTCTTCTTCACCGAATACAAAGAGTTGCAGACGTTCGTCACGTCCTTCTTTTTCCATTGATACGCTCAGGTCGCCTTTGTAACCCGAACCGTCGGCATAGTAGGGAAGTCCGTTTTTCATCAGGAAAGAAGTGATGTAGCTGCGTGAAAGTCCCAATTGGTCACCACCGGCAGATAGGATGTAAGCTGCATCGTGGGTATAACCGATGCTCAGGTTATATTGTTTCCAAAGCAATACTTCGGAAATGCTGCTTAAATCTTCTTGGCTGAACATATCGAAGTAGGGATTCCATCCGCTGGTTTGTCCCAAAACGGGATTCATCTGATGAGAGTTGCCTGTCAGTGTGCAATGGTCGGCAACGGCTTTGGCAGCACTCATGGCTTCAGTCAGGAAAAAGTTTATTTCTCCTGCAATGTCGAATGTTTTTCCCTGATTGTATTCCATGTCTTTTCCCGGCCATGTATCATCGCCCGGAACACGTCCGGTGCCTTTGTGATATTTTTCGAAGGTGGCTTCAAACAAGGCCACACGTGACTTGAGTAGCTGTGCAGTTTGTTTGTTGATGCGTTGGTTGTTCTGGAAACCTTGGTCTTTCAGGCGTGAGATGGCTGTATCAAGGTCTTTCAGGATGAAGCGTGCCACTTCATTACGCGGAGCACGCTGACTCAGTTCCTTCAGGATGGCTTGATCGTCGGGTAGCACTTCGTCGATAATGGGAAAATCGCCATAGCGGACCAATGCCTGATAGTATGCCAATGCACGGAAGAAATAAGCTTCGCCGATGTAGTGGCTCAGAATAGACTTGTCACCTTGTATGCTTCCCGCTTCTTCTTTTGGTAGAATTTGCTCAAGAAGCCAGTTCCATACACGGGCACGGGAAGTGTAAGTTTGAAAGTTCTTGCCCGAAGGTACTTGTTTTTCTCCTGCAAAATAGTCCAAATCACCTGTTTGTGAAAACAGGTTGTCGGTATTATTGTCATTGAGTGTCATGCCGCTGCGCCAGTTCTTGTCATGGTAAAGAGACTGCTGGCGAGAGTTTTGCAGATAAGAGTAGTAGTTGATAACGTATGCACCCACTTGATCTACGGTAGTGAAATAGGCTTCGGGGGTTACATTGGTTATCGGCTCACGATCCAAAAAGTCATTGCAGGAAGCCAATGTGGATGCTCCCAGACCGATAAGTGAGCAGATGTAGATATGTTTTAAACTTAATTTCATATTCGTATTTTTTTAGAAGTTAACATTTACACCGACAGATAAGGTTCTTTGCAACGGATATAGTTTACCCGGTCCCCAGTCGCCGCCCAATGTTTCGGGGTCGAATATGGAGCTGATACCTGTCCAAGTGAGCAGATTGTCACCGGAAACATAGAAACGTACAGATTCCATGGCAGCCTTTTTAGTCCAGCTTTTGGGTAAAGTATAACCTACTTGTACATTCTTTACGCGCAGGTATGCTGCATTCTGTAAATATCCGCTTTGAACTTCCTGATTCTTCTTGATATTTCCGAAGTATGGTTTCGGATAATAAGCATTGGTGTGTTCGGGTGTCCAATAATCCAAGTGCTCGGTGAAGCAAGCTGACTGCCATTCGTCACCGCTGGCTCCCCAGAAGTACGGACCGTCCAGCCAATAATCACGTTTCATGGTACCTTGCAGGAAGATAGAGAAGTCTAATCCTCTCCACGAGCCATCTACTGTGAAACCGAAATTGTAACGTGCATAACTGTTACCGATGACTTTCAGGTCGCCATGGTCGTTAAGGGTTTTGGAACCGGAAGTCACTTCTCCGTCTCCGTTCAAGTCGGCATACATAATGTCGCCGGCGCCCCAATTTGAACCCCAGTTGGGTTTGTTGTTGGCTAAATGGGCATCCATTTCTTCTTGAGTCTGTGCGATACCTACTGTGGTGTATCCCCAGATGGTTCCGTCCAGCTTGTTGTTGTACCAACTGTAGATATCACCGCTTTCATTCGGATATTTCAGTACCTTACGTTGTCCGTCGGCCAAAGTGAAGCGTACTCCGTAGTTGAAGTCTTCGATACGGTCTCTCCATGATAATTCCATTTCCCAACCATAAGATTTCATGTCGGCATTGTTTATCTTCGGAGCAGATGCACCCAAAATACCGGGAAGGGTGGGAGCGGGACCTACCATGTCGTAAGTATAGCGTTGGTAGTAGTCAAATGAACCGGTCAGTCGGTTATCAAAAAGTCCGAAGTCTACACCGACGTTCCATGATTCTACGGTTTCCCATGTCAGTACACTGCTGACAATGCCCGGAAGTCCGGCTGTGTTTTGGCGTACTCCATTGATCAGCCATCCCGAGTTGGTGGTTCCGGTAGGCATACTTTGGAAGAATGGATACCAGGCTTCGGTTTCATTGTTTCCTAATTGACCCCATGAGCCTCTCAGCTTCAGAGTACCAATTATGTTTGACAGCGGCTTGAAGAACTCTTCACGTGAAATGTTCCATCCTACAGAGAACGATGGAAACAGTCCCCAGCGCTTGTCACCGATGAAGCGTGAAGAACCATCGTAGCGAAGGTTGGCTTCCAACAAATAGCGTTCTTTGTAATTGTAGTTGATACGTCCGAAGAAACCGGCAATGGCCAGTTCGGATGCACTGTTGTAAGCGTTTTTATTATCCTGTGTGGTATTCAGTTCAGGCACGCTGGGAGTGATAAGGTCTGTACCGAAGCCGGTCAGACCGCCTTTCTTGTAAAGCTCGGCATTGAAACCTGCCATTACTTTAAAATAATGGTCGCCTATGGTCTTTGAATAATCACTGAAAATATTGGTTGAGAAGTAGTCTTCGCTGGCACGATAGTCTTGTACTTCCGAATAACCGGCAGCGCCTCCGTTCCAAGACAACGGATACGGGTTGTTGTCGGTATCATAACCGTAGATGGGCAGTACAGCCCAATGGTATTTTTCATTGTATTGGCGCAAGCTGCCTTCTACATTGATGTGCCAGTCCTTGATAGGTTCGAATACAAATTGAATCTGATTGGTTATCCAGTTCTTTTCACTGGTTTGTTTTCCACCCTCTTCCATTTGTATAATTTCCATATCGGCAGACCAGTGTCCGTTGGGATCGACAACCGGACAAGTCGGCCAGCGGCGTGCGATATTGTGGAAGAACAGTCCTGTCATATAAGTCGGACGGTCATAGTTTTCGCGTGTCCATTTGTTGTTATAGTTCATGGTAACCCAATCGGCAAGTTTCACCGAAATCTTTCCATTCAGTGTATAACGCTGGAACTTGTCGCTACCATGACGTAACAGACCTTTTTGGTCAAGGAAGCTGCCACTTAACAAATAGGTAATCTTTTCATTACCACCATTGATGCTTAAATTATGTTCTTGTGAAGGTACCCAACTTTCATAGAATTCATCAAACCAGTTGGTATTGGCAAATGCGCCTCCATAGTTCTGCCAACGTCCGTTGCTACCGGCTACCGTACCGTAATACTCCGGTTTGGTGGGGTCGGTGTAACCTCCGCTCATGTATGTCTTGATGCGGTTCATATCGTCTTCATCGAAGATGACTGTTCCGTATGCATTGCGCTGAGCTTCATTGAAATAGGTGGCAAAATCCCATGAGTTGGTCATATTGGGTTTTTGGATGGCATCCGAAAAACGGAGATTACCTGAATAGTTGACTCTTGTTTTCCCACTGATACCGTTTTTGGTGGTAATTAAAATAACACCGAATGCAGCACGCGCACCATAAATAGAAGAAGAGGCGGCATCTTTCAGTACTGACACATTGGCAATATCGTTAGGGTTTACCGTATTCATGTCACCTTCGATTCCGTCAATCAAAATCAAGGGGTTACCACTGGAACCGTCACCGATGGTACCTGCACCACGGATGTTGATATTAAGAGAAGCATCCAATGCACCACCACTGTTTCCCACTGACATATTTAACCCCGGAATCTGACCTTGCAAGGCTTGTGCCACATTCTGTACGGGGCGTGATTCCAACACTTTGGAGTCGACCATACTCACGGCACCGGTTACATTTACTTTTTTCTGTGTACCATAACCCACTACAACGACTTCATCCAACATTTGTGTGTCGTCTTTCAAGATGATGTTTAAGGGAGTTCCTGTCCACTTTACTTCCATCGTTTCATATCCTACAAAAGAAATCACCAATGTACTTCCTTTGGGAACGTTGTTCAAGGTAAAGTCTCCATCTATACCTGTAATGGTACCGTTGGTACTTCCTTTTACTACCACAGATGCACCGATAACGGTTTCACCTGTTCCGTCTTTTACGACTCCGGTGCATGTGCCGTTTTGCTGGACAGCGTCAATACCCGTCACTCTTTCCCCGGATGATGCGTAAACTGCTCCTCCACTGATAGTTGAGAGGAATAGTAACATACCGACTGATTTGAGATGTTTTAACATATTACTATTATTTAATTGTTTGTGAAAAACATGTGAATCCATGAGCGGAATAAGTTCCAATAGAACTATGTTTTTAAGAATAATGGGAAAAAATAGTATGATAAACAGACTGTTTGAGCAGAAAAAGGAGTAGAATGTTTTAACTAAGGCCCTTATATTCTACCCAATTTAATAGTAGTTTACCTTGGAATAAGGATGAAATTGGGATATAAAAGGTTATTCAGATATGCTGAATAGCATTATATTGCCTATGTTTATTATTTGATATTTTATAAAAATGATATTTTTTTAGAAAAACGAAGTACTTCTTCTTTGTTTTCTTAAAAATATTGTATATTTGCGGTGTTAATCTAAAATTTATTGAAAAACATAGTTCTATTGGAACTTATCCGCTTGTTCTTGTTTTCGGTTTTCAAGCTTCATTAAGAAATACTTATGTATGTTCATTCCTTCCGGTAGGGTAGAAATAAAATGGAACCGTATGAATATTTGCAGAATATCTATCGCTGCCGAACCTGTTTGGGGAATAGGTACAGACTTTATTAAATAAATGAAATAATCGATTATCAGTATAGATATTCATCCGGATATACCTCTTAAAAAATGGGTATCGGATATCGCTGTCTTGATTGAATGAATGTGGCTGATTATCAGTATAATATCTTTTATTTTAGGACCACTGGGACCAAGGACCACCTATGTGTGATTCCGGTCTTAAAATACAGGGTATAACAACTTGATAATGAAAGACTTTAGGCGTACAAGCCTTCCGGTCGTTTTTCTGCCTTTCGGAATCGGTTTATAAAGGCTTTATTTTTTATTTATAGTAGAACACGGCTCCGTTAAAATTCTCTCTTAATATTCTCCAATTTGCTGTCTTTATAAAAATCTTTTTTTTCATGAAAATCATTTTAAACAAGGATAAACATAGGCTACTTTCTCATCGCTTCTTCCTTCTCTTGCTGTTGCAGTCCTCCCACCTGTTTCACAAGGGCGTGGCTGGCTTCATAATATTGCCCGTTGTAAGACAACAGGTATTTTTCTTTCTGTACCAAAGAAGAAAACTGGTAATGGATGGTGATTTCGCTGTAAGGGCTCATTTCTTTATTCCGCTTTTAATATTGCGCTGTTAATGCTTCTATCCACACTATTGAACTCACGAGAGGTTTTCTTGCCGAAGTCGAAAGTATAAGCCAGTTTCACATAAGCGGTTTGCTGGTATATACGACTGGTTCTTGATTGCTCATACTGATAAGCATTTGTACAAGAGTATTCACGATAATTATTTTTATGAGTAAACGGATTCTCTGTTCCCATTTCTGCCATCCAGTTAGCTTTATTATAACGTAATGAGACCCCATATAGAGCCGGAGATTTCATGACTGCCAACTTCCTGCTATCCAATGTCTTTTCCGTGCTTTTGCTCCATGCGCTCAATGTAAATGATTTTATAAAATAATTAGCCTGCAAAGATGCCATAAAATTATCAGTTGACAATCCTTGCCCACCGGCAACTTTAAATTTCTCGTACTTTAAGGTTGAATTGATTCTCAGCTTGTCGGATATACGGCACGAAGCTATCAACTCTAGTTTCCATTTATCGTATGTGGTATTAGACAAATAACTGCTTATCAGCTTTTCTCCTTCTGAATAATAATCTACGGATACATTATTTTTAATTCGGGTGTGCCAAGAGTTTATTTGCAGATTTACAGGATTAAGCGTTGCGTCATAAGTAAAAAAGTACTCCTGAATAGTCGGGTTGGCAAGATTCGGATTACCACGCTGAATACGCAAAAAATCAATAGTCTGATCGGCAGTATTCACATAACTGATATCGGGCTGGAAATTTCCCATAGCAAATCCCAAGGAAAACTGATGGTTGGAATGCAACTGATACCGAATCCAAGAATTTGTGCGGAATGTCCAATCCTGACATTTAGGCTGAGTATGTAATTTATAATTTAATAAAGACAATCCGGGATTAATCATCAAAGTTATCTTATTGTCGAACAGATGTTGCATATAGCTTAAATTAAGCAGAGACTCCCCTCTCCACAAATGTTGCCATGAGCGGTAGTCACCCTCATATAAAGATGAGGATATATGGTGGTCATGCAAAAAACTGACTCCTAACGAACTGTTTTTCCATGTCATATTATATACTCCCAGTGCCCTGAAAGAGTATAAGTCTTCATCGGCATGAGTAAAAGACTTCAGTTTGTTTTCCGTATAAATTCTACTATACGTATTGTGTGCATAATTTCCCGTTATGTTTATATGAATACGCTGCCGGGAAGTGGGATAGAATATGCCATCCACACACACAGAAGGTTTCAGGTTCTTTTCTGTTGTCGAACTCAAAGACAAGACATCCTCATACGTATTGTTTTCATAATGCAGCAGATTACTTTGATTATTCTCAGGAGTAGATTTGCCCACCAGTCCTGTAAGAGCATAGATATTATACTTCTCCGCTTTATAATTTACCTTAAACTGTGCATATTGCTGATTGTCGCGCAAAAGAGCGTTTTGATTGACTAATGTTCTATGGATATAGGAATCTGATATATTCATCTTTTCCGTTTTGTTTTCCTGAATGCCATTATATTTATTCATGCCATATCCACCAAAAAAGGTATAGCTCCATTTGTTGCGATCCAGTTTCGCTCCCAAATTGTAATTACCGGAAAGATAGCCAATATTCTGCCATCCGTCCAATGAGACATACCCGCCCAGTTGATATGTCTTCGTTACATAATTAATGGAAGCTATATCCCCGATATAAATGCCCGAAGGGATATCATAATATTCTACTTTCTCAATATCTTTCGGGCGTAGGTTCTGTATTTCACGCAATTCTGCCTTAACACCATTTATATAAAGAGTTGCCTCTCCTCTTGCCGTTTTAACAATTCCTTTGTTGGCATTTACATTAAGTCCCGGAATCATTAAGTTATAAAGCAAATCATAGCCGGAATAAGCATGTTTCTTTTGTATTTTATCCGGAATTACCACAACATGATCTTTTTTACGTATTAAAGAATTTCCTCTTATAATAACTTCATCCAGCAAGACATCATTGCCGTCCAACACAAAAGAAGCTAAAGTATTGTCAGAATCCGACACTTGTATGTCTTTATACAAAGTGGAATAGCCAACGTTGCTGATTCTTACAATATATTTTCCGGATTGTACATTAGGAAATGTAAAAATGCCCAAGCTATCAGAAATGCATCCCTTTACCAAAACAGAATCCGTACCCAACAACTGAATGGTAGAAAAAGGCACTTCCTCCTTATTTATATCAACTATCTTACCTTTCACAACATATTGAGCTTGCAATGGCAGAACTATATATAAAATCAATAACCCAAAGAAGATTTTTTTATACATATACAACAGTCTGTTAAATTTTAAATAAAAAGTAGGTCAAGTTCTCCCGATTCATTATATATAAAGGTTTCCTACATCCATCAATAATGAATAGAAACGAACTTGACTAATATATGCGATAATTAACGCTGCTCTGTCTGATTAAGTGGCAAAGGTAAACAAATGGCGTGAGAAGTTCATGCTTGAAGTGCTACTTTTTTCTATGATGTCGGTAAAAGTGTTGTGCCACAACATTTTTCTTATGCGACGATTTATTTCCATTTTAGGAATTGAGCCTGACAAGGAAATAAATCGAAAGCTATGGGAAGAAGGGATTAGATTTGCAGCCATTGCAGCATAAATGTTAATTCAAAAATTAACGGACTATTATACTATGAATACCTACTTCTAATTCTTTTTCTAATCTTACCCAAAAGCCTTGTCCGTTTTTTTAAGGTTTAAATTGTTGAATGATAGGTGAATATACGTTACAATTTCTATAAATGCAGGTTCAAAAACTCATAAAGGTGGGCCCTGGTCCTAGTGGTCCTAAAAATAGAGCTATATATTTAAAAATCAAATGGTTGATTTGTTTGTTCCGATGGGCGGTTTCGCATGTTTGACCGAGAGTGGTGTTTGCTTTCGGTACGTTGCGAAAAAGACCTTGGAGTTTTTGTTAAAGTTCAAGGTCTTTAAAAAAAACTCCAAGGTCTTTTTGTAAAACACTTTAGTGTTTTTTGCAGAATCTTTTCCGAGTTGTCTTAATGGCAATGTCCACATTCACAACCTTCGTCATGGCTGCCGCAACCGTTTCCGCAGTCTCCACAACTACATCCGCAACCTTCACCACTCATTGCATTCAGCATTTCCTGAATTTCTTCATTTGTGGCCGGACGTGATTCTGTTACTTCACCCACAAATGTCAGGTCTTTACCTGCATGGGGATGATTTAGGTCTACAGTCACTGTGTCGGCAGTCACTTCGCCCACAGTGGCATAGAAATGATGTCCTTCATTGTCTTGCAAAGGAATAACGGCTCCTTCGAAGATACGTTCTGCATCAAAGACACCATCGATGGTGAACATATCTTTGGATACAGTGCGTACACCTTCGGGCATATATTCTCCGTAAGCTTCTGCGCTTGGAATGACGAAATCGAATTTATCGCCTTTGTTCAGGGCGGCAACTTCGCTTTCAAAACGTTCAAGCGTGGTTCCCAATCCCGAAATGAATTGGAAAGGGTGCTCTGCGGTTGCTTCTTCTACTAATGTTTTTTGACCGTCTTGCATAACGTACAGTTTGTATGCTACGGTGATGTACTTATTTTCCATGTTTTTTATATTATAAATGTACTGAATTATGTGCGGGAATTGCTTTCCCGACGTGCAAAGATACAAATTAATTCATATCCCGACGGGTTATTCTATTTATATTAATAGACTTTGGTATATGTTTTTCTATGGCCGGTGTAACTTGTGTGATTTTCAGGTTTGCCTTTTTATATATAATAATCATGTTCTTGTTGGTATTGAAATATGATGGTGATAATTCAGAAGCTAAAATTGGATATGCAATGATGGCTTTGGAAGCTTATGGCTGTAAAGTTAATCATAAGAGCAATTATGATTTTTATCGCATTAAACAAGAGATTGATAGAAAGCAGCCTGTATACAGTATATGTTCCTTTTGAAAATTCAGGAGGTCTTAATAAGAAAACGCACGGCTTTGTGATAAAATGATTATTTAAAAGCCTGTTTGGTTACGAATAATAATTTATAAGAAAAAAAATCTTCATTTTATTTGTTTGTTACGAAAAACGCTTTACCTTTGCACTCATCAAAGCAACAAAGAAAAAAGATATATGAACGTTACTACTCTAAATAACCTGGCAGTCCTGCATATTATTCGCTTCGTGGTGATTACACCGGGAGAGTGAGAAAGGTTGTGTATGTGTAGTTGTACATATAAAGATATATTTGAAGGCCTTTCTCACATGAATGAGAAAGGCTTTTTTAGTAAAAGAAAGTTAGGACGTTTTAGACAATAGAATAAAATGAAAAATCAGTTACGAAGCTCTTATAGCACACAAGGTCGCCGAATGGCTGGGGCAAGGGCCCTTTGGGTGGCAAATGGCATGAAGAAAGAAATGATGGGAAAACCCATTATTGCAATAGTAAACTCGTTTACGCAATTTGTCCCCGGACATACGCACTTGCACGAGATAGGTCAGCAGGTGAAGGCTGAAATTGAGAAGTTGGGATGCTTTGCTGCCGAATTTAATACCATTGCCATCGATGACGGTATCGCGATGGGGCACGATGGGATGCTTTATTCACTGCCGAGCCGGGATATCATTGCCGACAGCGTGGAATATATGGTCAATGCCCATAAAGCGGATGCGATGGTATGCATCAGTAACTGTGACAAAATTACTCCGGGTATGCTTATGGCGGCCATGCGGCTGAATATTCCCACTGTGTTTGTATCGGGAGGACCGATGGAAGCAGGAGAATGGAACAACCGGCATCTCGACTTGATTGACGCGATGATTAAATCGGCAGATTCATCGGTCAGTGATGAAGAGGTGGCTCAAATAGAGAATAATGCTTGTCCCGGTTGCGGCTGTTGCTCGGGAATGTTTACCGCCAATTCTATGAATTGTCTGAATGAGGCTATCGGATTGGGACTGCCGGGAAACGGAACGATTCTGGCTACTCATGCCAACCGTACCCGGCTGTTTAAAGATGCGGCCGCATTAATTGTGAAGAATGCATATAAATATTATGAAGAAGGGGATGACAGTGTGTTGCCGCGAAGCATTGCCACGCGTGATGCTTTCCTCAATGCCATGACGTTGGATATAGCTATGGGAGGGTCTACCAATACGGTTCTTCACCTGTTGGCTATTGCCCACGAAGGCGGAGTGGACTTTAAAATGGATGACATCGATATGCTTTCACGTCGTGTACCTTGTCTTTGCAAGGTAGCTCCCAATACACAGAAATACCACATTCAGGATGTAAATCGTGCGGGAGGTATCCTTAATATATTAGGTGAACTGGCCAAAGGCGGTCTGTTGAAAACGGATGTGAACCGTGTGGATGGTATGACACTGGCCGATGCTATCAGAAAATACAGTGTGACCGTAGATGAACCGGATGCTGAGGCTAAACGTATTTACTCTAGTGCGCCGGGTAATAAGTTCAATATTACTTTGGGCTCTCAGAATGCTGCTTACAAAGAACTCGACACCGATCGTGCCAATGGTTGTATCCGTGACTTGGAACACGCTTACAGCAAGGACGGTGGGTTGGCTGTACTGAAGGGAAATATCGCTCAGGACGGTTGTGTGGTGAAAACAGCCGGAGTGGACGAAAGTATCTGGAAGTTTTCGGGTCCGGCCAAGGTGTTTGATTCACAGGATGCTGCTTGCGAGGGTATCTTGGGAGGAAAGGTGGTCAGTGGTGATGTCGTAGTAATTACCCACGAAGGGCCGAAAGGCGGTCCCGGTATGCAGGAAATGCTTTATCCTACTTCTTATATCAAATCAAAACATCTTGGAAAGGAGTGTGCTTTGATTACTGACGGACGTTTCAGCGGAGGTACATCAGGATTGAGTATCGGACATATTTCTCCTGAAGCTGCCGCAGGCGGCAACATCGGAAAGATAGTGGATGGCGATATTATCGAAATCGATATTCCGAACCGCAGTATCAATGTGAAACTGAGTGATGAAGAGCTTGCGGCGCGTCCCATGACTCCGGTGACCCGCAACCGCTATGTACCGAAGAGTCTGAAAGCCTATGCCGCCATGGTGAGTTCGGCAGACAAGGGCGGTGTGAGAATCATTGACTAATAAAAAAGAATAGATATTATATGGCAAAAGAACAAATAACAGGAGCAGAGGCCTTGATGCGTTCCTTGGAGTATCAGGGAGTAAAGACTCTTTTCGGATATCCGGGAGGCTCCATCATGCCTACTTTTGATGCTTTATATCATCATCGAGATACATTAAATCATATATTGGTTCGTCACGAACAAGGAGCTGCTCATGCGGCACAAGGTTTTGCCCGCGTGTCGGGTGAAGTGGGAGTCTGTCTGGTTACCAGCGGTCCCGGTGCCACGAATACTATCACCGGCATTGCTGATGCCATGATTGACAGTACGCCTATTGTGGTGATTGCCGGACAGGTGGGGGCTTCGTTCTTGGGAACAGATGCGTTTCAGGAGGTTGATTTGGTGGGTATCACTCAACCTATCTCTAAATGGAGCTATCAGATTCGTCGGGCAGAGGATGTGGCTTGGGCAGTGGCACGCGCTTTTTATATTGCCAAAAGCGGACGTCCCGGTCCTGTTGTGCTGGACTTTGCCAAGAATGCTCAGGTAGAAATGGTGGACTATGAACCGATGAGGCTTGATTTTATCCGTAGTTATGATCCTGAGCCCAACCCGGATAAAGAGTGTCTTCAGGAAGCTGCCGAACTGATAAACGGTGCTCGTAAACCATTGGTTTTGGTCGGTCAGGGAGTGGAGCTTGGTAATGCACAAGATGAATTGCGTGCCTTTGTCGAGAAAGCCGATATGCCTTGCGGATGCACTTTGCTGGGACTTTCTGCTTTGCCTACCGACCACAGGCTCAATAAAGGTATGCTGGGTATGCACGGTAATCTCGGTCCGAATGTCAAGACCAATGAATGTGATGTGTTGATAGCCGTGGGAATGCGTTTTGATGACCGTGTGACCGGCAAACTTGATACATACGCCCGACAAGCAAAGATCATTCATCTGGATATCGATTCATCGGAAATAGATAAGAATGTAAAGGTGGATGTGCCTGTCTTGGGTAATTGCAAGCAGACACTTGCCATATTGACGCAACTTATCGGCGAAAACGAACATACCGAATGGATTGATAGCTTTGCCGAATATGAAAAGACGGAATATGAACAGGTAATCAGGAAGGAGATTCATCCTTGTGAAGGTGCGCTGAATATGGGCGAGGTGGTTCGTGCTGTGAGCGAGGCTTCGCATCACGAAGCTATTTTGGTGACCGATGTAGGACAAAACCAGATGATGGCGGCACGTTACTTTAAGTATAGCAAGAATCGTAGTATTGTTACTTCCGGCGGATTGGGAACCATGGGGTTCGGTCTGCCTGCTGCAATCGGTGCCACTTTCGGTCGTCCTGACCGCACTGTGTGCGTGTTTATGGGTGACGGAGGATTGCAGATGAATCTTCAGGAACTGGGGACCATTATGGAACAGAAAGCTCCGGTAAAGATTATTTTGCTGAACAATAATTATCTGGGCAATGTTCGTCAGTGGCAGGCGATGTTCTTCGGCCGCCGCTACTCGTTTACACCGATGTTGAATCCGGATTACATGAAAATAGCCGAAGCCTACGAGATTCCTTCCCGGCGTGTGATGAAGCGGGAAGAGTTGCAGGATGCCATCCATGAAATGCTGACCACCGAAGGTCCGTTCCTTTTGGAAGCTTGTGTGATAGAGGAAGGTAATGTGTTGCCGATGACACCTCCGGGAAGTTCGGTAAACCAGATGTTGTTAGAATGTTAAAAGAGTAAGCTTATGGATAAGACATTATATACATTAATCGTTCATTCGGAAAATATTGCCGGTTTGCTGAACCAGATTACTGCTGTGTTTACCCGCCGGCAGATTAATATAGAAAGTCTCAATGTTTCGGCTTCTTCTATCAAAGGAGTACATAAATACACTATTACAGTGTGGACTACCAAGGATATTATTGAAAAGGTGGTGAAGCAGATAGAAAAGAAAATCGATGTATTGCAGGCGCATTATTTCACTGATGACGAAATCTTTCTGCATGAGATAGCACTCTATAAGGTGTCCATACCTGAGTTTCAGTCCAATCCCATCGCATCGAAAGTAATCCGCCGTTATAATGCACGCATTGTGGAAGTGAACCCTGTCTTTGCTATTGTCGAGAAGGCAGGAATGACAGAGGAAATCACTTCTCTGTATGAGGAGTTGCAGGCATTGGGTTGCGTATTGCAGTTTGTCCGTTCGGGGCGTGTGGCTATCACTACCAGCTGCTTTGAGCGTGTCAATGAGTATCTTACACAGCGTGAGGAAAAATATCGTCAACAGAAGGAAAGAAAGGAGCTGTAATGAGTGACAATAAAGTTGGAACGTACAAGTTTGTGGCAGAGCCTTTTCATTGCGATTTCACCGGAAAACTGACAATGAGTGTATTGGGGAATCATCTGTTGAATTGTGCCGGATTTCATGCCGCCGACCGTGGATTCGGTATTGCCACATTGAATGAGAACCATTATACATGGGTACTTTCCCGTTTGGCTATTGAGTTGGAGGAGATGCCTTGCGAGTATGAGTCTTTCAGTATTCAGACGTGGGTGGAGAATGTTTATCGCCTTTTTACCGACCGTAACTTTGCCATTCTTGACCACGAGGGGAATGCAGTGGGCTATGCCCGTTCGGTGTGGGCGATGATAAGTATGGAAACTCGTAAACCTGCCGATCTGCTGACTCTTCACGGAGGGAGCATCACCGACTATGTGTGTGATAAAGATTGCCCTATCTCCAAGCCCGGTCGCATCAAAGTGACCGAGAAGACGCCTCTTGTGGAGTATCGGACAAAATACAGTGATATCGACATCAACGGGCATGTAAACAGTATTAAGTATATCGAACACATCCTCGATTTGTTTCCCATCGAAGTATTCAAGGAAAAGCGGGTAAAGCGTTTTGAAATGGCATACGTGGCCGAAAGTTATTATGGCGATACTTTGAGTTTCTATCGTGAGGAAGTGGGAGAGGGAGAGTATGACATAGAAGTAAGAAAGAACGGTACGGAAGTAGTCGTTCGCAGTAAAGTGATATTGATTTAATTTAATAATAATAGGATGGCGTAGTGCTGTCCGTAAAAATTAGTTTTAAAAATGGCACAATTGAATTTTGGCGGTGTTACAGAAACTGTAGTTATCCGCGATGAATTTCCTTTGGAAAAAGCACGTGAAGTATTGAAAGATGAAACAATCGCTGTAATCGGTTATGGTGTACAGGGTCCGGGGCAGTCTTTGAACCTGCGTGACAATGGTTTTAATGTAATCGTTGGTCAGCGTCCGGGAAAAACATATGAAAAAGCGGTTGCTGACGGATGGGTTCCGGGAGAAACTCTGTTCGGCATTGAAGAAGCCTGCCAGAAAGCAAGCATTATTATGTGTCTGTTGTCTGATGCAGCTGTTATGTCTGTATGGCCCACTATTAAACCTTGTCTTACTCCGGGTAAGGCTCTTTATTTCTCTCATGGTTTTGCCATTACTTGGAGCGACCGTACAGGTGTGGTTCCTCCTGCCGATGTTGACGTAATCATGGTTGCCCCCAAAGGTTCGGGTACTTCATTGCGTACCATGTTCCTCGAAGGTCGCGGCTTGAACTCTTCATACGCCATCTATCAGGATGTAACCGGTAAGGCTTACGAACGTACTATCGCTTTGGGTATCGGTATCGGTTCCGGCTATTTGTTTGAGACTACTTTCCAGCGTGAAGCTACTTCGGATTTGACAGGTGAACGCGGTTCATTGATGGGTGCTATTCAGGGATTGTTGCTGGCACAGTATGAAGTGTTGCGTGAAAACGGACATACTCCTTCTGAAGCATTCAACGAAACTGTGGAAGAACTGACTCAGTCATTGATGCCGCTGTTTGCAAAGAATGGTATGGACTGGATGTATGCTAACTGTTCTACTACTGCCCAGCGCGGTGCATTGGACTGGATGACTCCGTTCCACGATGCTATCAAGCCTGTGGTTGAAAAACTGTATCACAGCGTGAAGACCGGTAACGAAGCTCAGATTTCTATCGACTCTAACTCTAAACCCGATTATCGCGAAAAGTTGGAAGAAGAGTTGAAAGCATTGCGCGAAAGTGAAATGTGGCAGACTGCCGTTACAGTTCGTAAACTTCGCCCTGAGAATAATTAATATATTCCGCCTTAAGTGGAAAAGGGGATGTGTCAAGGTCGGTGACCTATTATTTGACACATCCCCTTTTATATTATAATAGTGTGATGATTGTGTTTCTTGTAAACTCAAAAAAAGGAGGGTATGTCGAAGCTCTCATAAACTAAAAATCACCCTCGCCACAACGACCTGTGGCGAGGGTGATTTCGATAAAAAGGGAGTTTTGACACACCTCCCTTTCCATTTATGATTTAGACGAGGATAGACTTAGAAATATAAGTAGCGGTCGTCTTTTACTTCTGCTTTCTTATATAAGTCGCTGATGAAGCTGTTTGAATAGCGTGCTGCCATATTTTCCAAATTGCCTTCTTCTGTTTTAGCATCGAATGTTTCGGCACTCTTGTCTTTATTGATAATCTGCATTACATACACACCTGCATTACCCTTGATGGGAGCAGTAGTCTTGTTTACCTCAGTTTTACTAGCAAAAGCACCTAATACAGGTTCGCTGGCACGAGTAATAGAAACATAAGCGGGTGCTGCAAAAGTGATGTGTTTTACAGTATCGCTCACTGCATTTGCAGCACTCTTGGCTTTATTAATGTCTGCACCGTTCAATTCTGCCATAATCTTTTCAGCTTTCTTATCTTTGATAATTTCGGCTTTCAGCATATCTGCCACCAAATTGATGTTACGGTAGCCGGCAGGATTTATCTTTTCAAGTGCAACTACCATCAAGTGGTCGTTTTCACCACATTCATACAAGGGAGATACTTCACCTTCTTTAGCAGCAAAGATCCATTTCAATGCGTCGCGAGTACCTTTCACACCACCTACATAGTGTTCACCGCTACGGAAATCAGCACGTTCTAACAAACGATAACCGTTGTCTTCTGCATTGGCTACAATCTTATCCATAGTAGTGTTCTGTGCTACGAACTGGCTGAAATCATTGTATGCCTTATTGTAAGTTTCTTTGCTGAATTCTACCGGACGTTTGATGATTGCTACCTGATATTTATCTTTCATGGCTTTCTTGTCCATTACCTGAAGGATGACGTTAGCCTGACCGACTTGCAAATTGTTCAGTTCTTTAATACCGCTGTTAATCAATGTATTGATAAATTTAGCGTTTTCAGCATCAAGAGCAGCACCTTCATAATTGCGTGCTGTCAACCAACTTGCTTCACCTGTCTGACCATATTTTTGAGCAAGCTCGGCAAAATCCGCACCACCTTTCAGAGCTGTGAAAATACTGTCTGCCAAGGTCTTAGTCTTTGCTTCTGTATCGGCATATACCTGAATCTGACGGAATTGGATTGAGTCAGGAGCTGTTTGTTTTGCTAAGATTCTGAAAGCGTTGTATGAGTCGTCAGCTTGGTTGTAGTAAGGACCGTAAACTTCACCGAGCTTCACTGAGTCCAAACGGGCTACGATGTCGTTGGGAAGTACTGTCTTGTTTACAACCACTTCAGAGAAAGGTACTACAGAGTTGGTAGAACGAACGAATGTGCTCATATCAGCAACATTAGCCAACTGAGTAGAATATTCTGTAACTTCGTCTAAAACTTCTTTACGGTCTTCGTCAGAAGGAGTAACCAAAACATCGATATATTTGATGTTGCGAGTTTCTACCGGTTGTTCGAAAGTTTCTTTTTTCTTATTGTAAAGCGCTTTGATTTCTTCGTTTGAAACAGTGATTGTAGAATCGTTGATAGAAGAATAAGGAACAGCAGCCAGCAATACATCAGTCTGATTTGTGCGTGAAGCAAATGCGTCTTCGGCAGAAACAGGATTTGAAATTAATGATTTAGCCAGCAAGTTCTGATATTTTTCAGCTAAAGCAGTTTGTCTCAGAGTCTTTTCAATGAAGTTCCAAAAAGCACCCATTTTCTGATAGTATTCTACATACTGTGCAGGCATTTGGCTTTTGCCCAAGTTGGCATAGTCTACCAAAAACTTTTTCAGCATGTCTTTGTCGAAAGCACCGGTTTGCGGGTTGCGGAATGGAGTCTGCATTAACAACGGGTGAGTGCCTTCTTCGATAATTGCTTGGATTTCAGCATCGCTTACAGTCAGACCTAACTTTTTGGCTTCTGCTGCAATTAATTGATTGTTTACGTAAGATTGCCAAACTTGGTCTTTCACTTGAGTCAGTTGGTCGTCGTTAAGAGAGTTCAAGCCTTGAGTGAGCTTAATAACTTCTGCGTATTCATCAACCATTTTCTGATACTCTTGTGCGGTGAGTGTTTTTCCATTGATTTCACCTACGTCTTGTTTTCCCTGATGTGGCTGGAGTACTTTCCATGCGTCACCCGCAATAAATGCGAAAAGGGCAAGACCGATTACAACGACCAACAGAGGGCCTTTACTTCTAATTGTTTGTAATGTTGCCATTTCTAAATTATACTATTTTGTTTATTGTTTTTCTATACTTTATAGATTTAGCGCACGAAGATACAAAAAATGCGGTTTACAATCTATTTTATTGTGAAAAAAATCTGTTATTCGGTCACTTTCAGCTTCACAAGCTCAATTTTAGTAGCCGTAACTTTAATTATTTTGAACTGGAAATTGTCGAATTTTATCACTTCATGCATTTTGGGAAAGCTTTGGTAATGGTGCAGGATGAGACCGCCGACAGTTTGATATTCATCGCTTTCGGGCAAGTCGAGTGAGAAAAGTTCATTCGCTTTCTCTATTTCCAGACGTCCTGAAAGGATGTATTCATTGTCGCCGATTTCTTTGGCTATGTAAGATGTGGTATCATGTTCGTCTTCTATTTCGCCAAAAATTTCTTCTACTAAATCTTCCAGTGCCACAATGCCCGAAGTGCCGCCAAATTCATCGACTACCACTGCCAATGATTTCTTTTGCTGCATGAATAGCTTCATCAGCTTATGTGCGCCCATCGTTTCGGGAACAATGGGAAGCTGGCGGATATGTTCAGCCCAATCTGTTACTTCGCGGAACATTTCTGATGAATGGATGTAACCGACAATATTGTCTATATTTTCCTTGTATACAATAATTTTGCTGATTCCACTTTCTATGAAACGTGCTTTTAATTCTTCGAGTGAAGTGCCGTATTCGATGGATACTATTTCGGTACGAGGAACCATGCAGTCACGGATTTTTATATTGGAAAAGTCAAGTGCATTTTGGAATATTTTGATTTCGGTGTCAATTTCTTTTCCATTGTCAGTGTCTTGGATGCTGCTTTGAATGAAATAGTCCAAATCTACTTTTGTAAATGCTTTGTCACTTGCTTCTTTATTCACTTTTATGCCGAAAATACGCAATATCAGATTGGATGAACCTGATGCAAATTTGCTGATAGGGTAGAGGACTATGTAACAAATGAATGCAGGAACAGCCAATATATTCAATGTTAAGTTGGGATTGATTTTGAATAGCGTTTTAGGTAGAAATTCACCGGTTACCAAGATGATTAATGTCGAGATGATGGTTTGAATCAGTACCAGAAGGAACTCGTTTTCGATAAGGCCTGCCAAGATATTTTGTTCGATGACCTGAGCCATCAATATACCGTAAATGACAAGGGCTATATTGTTTCCTACCAGCATGGTAGAAATGAAATTGTTCGGGTCATGAAAGAAGATGGAAAGGATTCGAGAGGTAAGGCTTTGGCTGTTACGATCCATCTCAAAACGTAGCTTATTTGAGGAGACAAAGGCTATTTCCATACCTGAAAAGAATGCGGAAAAAGCCATTGTGATAAGTATTTCTATGATGATGCCCATAATGATAAATTGATTAATGTACCGAGTCGGTCTTGATACTGTCCGAAGCAGCAACTTTTGTGCTGTCTGCCGGGGTTGTGTCTTTTACAATAAACTCACCGCCACTGTTGTATATTTCGTATTCGGTCAGTTGTTGATTCGACTTGAATCCATATTGTCCATTTATAATGCTTTTGTCCGCTTGTTCGATACGGATAGGCTTGTCAGAGTAAATTTGTTCTTTTGCTTCGTCCCAAAACAGAAGTTGTGTATCAAATTTGTCCCCTTGAAGGTTGCGGATGTGCACATTGCTTCTCAGTTCCCAAAGTTTCTTTTTCTCGTAATAATAAGCTGTATCGGCTTTGATGCTGGCATCGATGTGAAACAGAGAATCAAATTTCTCCAAATAGACTCCTTTTTCAAAAGCCCAATAAGGTGGGTTCTTTTTATCGTATATTTCCCACTCTTCGGTAATAATTTTGTAGCGTGTGATGCCCGAATCGGATATTAAGGTAGTCACTCCCAGCGTTTTCATGGTAGGGAGAGAATCACGTTCGGTTATGGCTTCTGCCAAGTTCTTATTGTCTCCCGAACATGCGGGGAATAAAACAAACATAACAGTTGTCCAAACGACAACTGTTATGTTCATAAATATAAGGTGTGAATTTCGTTTTTTTACAACTGACATAATTATCTGATAGTAGTTGTTTCACCAATCCATCCGCCGATTGTTACACTGTCACCTTTCTTCAATCCGAGGAAGAATAAGTCTTCATCTTTCGGAGTATAGCGTGAGTAAGTGCCAATCAACTTGTTTGCTTCTTCTTCTACGCTTGAATCTACACTCTTAGCTCTCTGTAATTTGTCAATAACGGCAAAGTATGTACATTTGTTCAATGCATTTTCATCGCTCCAATTGGGGCTTGATGCATACATATTAGCTATCAGGATATAGGGTTTACCGTTGCTTCCATCCAATGAGATAGATTTCAGTGCATATTGTTTAGCTTTGCTCAATTGTTTTTTATTAAACAGGATGGCAGCAGTCTTATAGCAATAATCTGCTTTTTTCACAGGGTCTTGTTCCAGTTCGATTGCCTGGTCAAAGTATGCGATACATTTGTCCAAGTCGCCTTTCTTGAAATACATATATCCGCAACCGATAGCTGTTTCTGAAGTCGGTTCAATAGCATGTGCATGTTCGGATGCAGCAAAGTATGCTTCCTGTTCTGTGCATCCTAACATTTGCATTACGCTGATTACTTGTTTTAAATAATCCAGATTAGTCTTATTCTGTTCAACTTTCGGAGCGTAAATAGATTGCAAATTATCGCAAGTAGCCACACCACTGTTAATGAAAAATGCATCGATGTTGTCTTTGGCAACTTTCAACAGTTCTTTGGTCTTTGCTTTAGTCTCTTTTTTGAATGCTGCGTCTGCATAACCGGCAGCAGCGATATAGTCTTGAATGAACTGTTCTTTGTGTGTTTCATCAGCCTTAACCTTACGTCCGGAAACATCGGTAAATTCTTGAAGTACAAAGTAATCAGCGTTATCTTTTTCTAATTCAACGGCTTCTTTGAACAAATTATATGCAGTATTCAGGTCAGGACATCCCATTGTGAAATAGTCGTGAGCTTTCATTCCGATAATAGAACCTTTAGTTACAGGAGTTTTAACGTAGCTGTTCAAAATGTCCAGGTATTTAATACGTTGATCGTGTACTTTCATCAGTTCTTCAAAATATTGCTTTTGCTTAGCTGCATCTTTTTCATTGGCAATGAACCAACGAAGAATCTTTGCACCGTTTGTGTAAGTACCTGCCTGAGCAATAGGAGCTTCATTGAATACACTCTTCCACGGGGTATAAGCATCCTTGAAGTTGTTTGTTTTTACGTACTCAGAATAGATACTGATGTTTTGCAGACAGTTAATACTGTCTTGACCATGACCATACCTTGAACCGTCTGACGCTCCGGTTTGAGCGAAAGAAGCTGTTGCACTTAAAGAAAGAGCGAACAGCGCTGTTACCATCTTCATTTTCATCGTATATAAATTTAGTTATTATTATTAAAACTCTATCTTGTTGTTTGTTAATCTACTTTCCACTTCATAAACCAACGTTCGTTGAAGGTCAGTCCGATGTTGATTTTTAAATAATTTTCTTCCAGCATTCCTTTTACTTTCGGACTTACTCTTACATATTGTCCCGAGATATTCAGGATGGACTTGCTTTGGAACAGCGGGAAGCCGAAACCGGCACTTACTCCATATTCACGAGTACCGTCCTGACCGTCTACTTTGGTGTATGGATCTGAATAATATCCACCAACACGGTAGCGGACACGTTTCAGATAATTGCGGCTGTAGGGGTTGGGAACAAACTCAGCACCTGCGGCTATTTTTGTACGGTTGCTGAAATAGCTTTTCTCATTATAGAATTTTGCATCCTCCCATTGTTGATAGGTAAAATCGGCCCCTATAGTCAGTCGGTTGTCATATACATAAGTCAAACCGGCTCCAAAGGTATGTGGCAAACTGAATGCGTTGGTAATCGTATCACCTGTCTGGGTAGAAGGATAATCAGCTCCGTTCAACCACTTCTGATTGTATTTATATCCTTTGCCATTCACTGAATGTCCCAGTGAATATACGGCACCAAAGTTCAAAACGTGTTTTTTATTGAATTTATAACTATACTGCAAGCCAAAGTCCAGTTTATAATCATTGATGGATATCTTGTCCAATCTGACACTGCTAAATGAACTTGAGTTGCTGAAAGCAGTTGTTACAGAATGTGTGATATCACCATATATATAAGAGATGTTTGCACCGATTGACAAGTTGTCGAGGACTTTGAAACCTACACCTGCAAATACTTGCTGCAAACCTCCGTCACCAGCGTAAGAAGCAGTCTTGTTGATAACGGTTCCGTCTTCGTCTTTAGTCAATTCGGAAGTGTTGCTCAGACTGTATCCTACTGTAGAGAAAGGGAGAAATCCCACAGCCATTCCCATACGTTTCCATAAACGGAATTGCATGGCCAGATAATCAAAACTTGAATTTTTAGCGTTAGTCTTTATATTGCCTTCCTTAAAGTTGGCATTTTGCAAAGTCATGCCGGCATCAAACAAGAACGTCAAAGAATCAACTGCCGTATATGACGCCGGATTAGATGCGTTGATTTGATAACCGTTTCTTAATCCATAGGCTATTCCACCCATCGCTTTGCTATTACCGAAGCCTTGATCGGCCAATGAACCAAATCCATAGCGCGTATAAGGTGAGTTTGTGCTTGTTTGGGCTATGGTCAGCCCAGTGAATGTGAGTATAATTAACGCACTAATCAGTCTTTTATAATTTATCATTATAGCTTAATATTCTGTTTAAACCTTTCAATACTAAAAATCTATCTGCAAAGATGATACTTTTTAAGTTTGTATCAAAAGAAAAATCATCTCCGCCTGTTAAAAAAACCAAAACTCCGGGGTAATTCTTTTGAATAAGGGAGATGTATCCGCTCATTTCAAGTTCCATACCTCTGATAACTCCGGCACGGATAGCAGTTTCTGTCGTTTGTCCATAAAGGGGGATGTCTCCTTTGGCACTGACTTTAGGCAGCTTGTCCGTAAATATATTGAGTGCTTTGAAGCGCATGCGCATTCCGGGAGATATATTGCCACCGTGGTATTGGTGTTGTGCATCGATGAAATCGTATGTGACACATGTTCCGGCGTCAATAACCAGTATATCATTATTGGGTTTCAGCCATGTGGCGGCTACAACGGCGGCAAGTCGGTCCATTCCCAGTGTTTGAGGTGTCTTGTACAGATTGGTGATGGGAACCGGAGTTTCGTGACTTAGCTCTATGATTTTAAAGGGCAACTTGTCCAGTTGTCGGCGGATCGTGTTGCTTAATGTGATGACAGAGGCTATGATACCTCGTTCCAAGGGGTATCGGGAGCAAAGCATCGGCAGGCTGTCCAATGAATGATTGGAGCCACGGAATACTTCTACCAACTCGTCTTTGTCAAAGATAGCCAGCTTGGCTACTGAATTTCCTATATCAATTATTAAATTCACAACTTTGCTTTTATGGCTGCAAAGTAACGCAAAAAATAAATAGGAATTGCAATAAAAAACGGTATTTGTGAGGTATTAATTAATATTTAGGTGTACTTTTGCAGCGTAAATTGTAATTTTGATACGGATAAACAATGATTCAGTGGTATCAAAACATTGATTAATATGAAGAAACTGCTTGTTCTACTTTGTTTAATATTGGCTTCCTGGAGTGTTCGTGCTCAGCAGGATAGTGTAAGGGTGAGTTTGCTGACTTGTGCGCCGGGAACCGAGATATATGAATTGTTCGGTCATACGGCTATTCGTTACGAAAATCCGGCAGAGGGGAAGGACTTGGTTTTTAATTATGGTATCTTCAGTTTCAATACTCCTAATTTTGTGCTGCGCTTTGTGAAAGGTGAAACTGATTATCGGTTGGGAGTGGTGCCTTATTCTTATTTTGAAGGAGAATATGCCGTGCGCGGCTCTTCGGTCTATCAGCAAACACTGAATCTTACCGACGAAGAAAAACAAAAGATATGGGATTTGCTTGAAGAAAATTATCGTCCAGGAAACCGGATTTATCGTTATAATTACTTTTATGATAATTGTACTACGCGTGCGCGTGACAAAATAGAAGATTGTATCGATGGAAAAGTAGTTTACCCGCAGGCGGAAGAAGGGGTCACTTTCAGGGATATTGTTCACCGGTGCACGAAAGGGAATGAATGGGATGAGTTAGGAATTGATCTTTGTCTTGGCAGCGAGGCGGATGTTCCCATTGACGGACGAAAGCAAATGTTTGCTCCTTTTAATATGTTGGAAGCGGCAAGGGGCGCGGTCATTATGCAAGGAGACAGTGTTCGTCCGTTGGTACTCAGTGAGTCGAAAGTGGTGGATGTAGAGCCGGAAGAAGCAGAACCGGGTTTCCCATTGTCTCCTCTGTCGTGTGTATGCATATTGTTGGTTGTGACTTGCATTATTGTATGGCTTCAATTGAAATGGAAGAAGGTGATTTGGGCTTGGGATTTGCTCTTGTTCGGAGCGCAGGGGGTAGCCGGATGTATCATTGCTTTTTTGTTTTTCTTTTCCATTCATCCGACAGTCGGCTCCAATTGGCTGATTGTTTTGTTCAATCCCATCCCCCTTATTTACTTGCCGGTGATGATTTATAAGGCGATAAAAGGTCGAAAAGACCTCTATCATCTAATAAATATGGCTTATTTAACGTTTTTTATAATGATAATGCCATTTATACAGCAAGAATTCAACGTAACGGTATTACCTTTGGCACTGTGTTTGCTTGTATGCTCTACAGGCCACGTATTTTTATATTACAGACAAAACAGTAAATGAAAGGACGCATCTTAACTTCTCTTCTGACCGTTATAGTATTAACGGGGCTTCAGGCACAAAATGTTCCTGCGGTTCCTAAGTTGGTGGTAGGGCTTACCATCGACCAACTGCGGACAGACTACATTGAAGCTTTCTCGGCTTTGTATGGAGAACGGGGCTTCAAACGGTTGTGGAAGGAAGGCAGAATATACCTGAATGCAGAATATGATTTTATCAATGTTGATAAATCATCGTCTGTGGCCGCTATTTATTCGGGAACTACTCCTTATACCAATGGTATTGTAGGGGATAACTGGATGGATCGTGCAACTCTGCGCGTTATCAATTGTGTGGACGACAATAACTTTATGGGGATTTATACTTCCGAGTCCACCTCTCCTGCCAAATTGAAAGTATCAAACCTGTCAGATGAGCTGGCAGTGGCCACACAAGGCGTAGCAGAAGTTTATTCCATTGCTCCTACCCGGGAAATGGCAGTGTTGGCTGCCGGTCATGCAGCCAAAGGTGCTTTCTGGATTAATGATGAAACAGGAAAATGGAGTGGAAGTACATATTATGGCACTTTTCCTTCCTGGATTTCTACTTATAACGATTATCAGGGACTTGATTTTCGCATCAGTGATATGGTGTGGGGACCTTATCTGCCTGTTACCGCTTATAAATATCTGACTACAGAAACCAAGCAGCTGACTTTCAAACATAATTTTGATGATGAAAGGAAGCAGAAATACAGAAGGCTGAAAACCAGTCCTTATGCCAATGACGAGGTGAATCGTTTGGTAAATGCTTGCCTCAATTCTACTTCCATCGGTAAGGATAATGTGCCGGATTTATTGTCTTTGGCTTATTATGCCGGAAATTATGATCACAAATCTCCGTCTGAATTACCTTTGGAGATGCAGGATACCTATGTCCGTTTAGATAATAGTATTGCCGAGTTGTTGGATATGATTGATAGAAAAGTAGGTTTACATAACACTCTTTTCTTCATTACCTCCACCGGATATACAGATCCCGAACCGGCTGATCCTCCTCAATATAAGATTCCCAGTGGAGAATTCTATATTCAGCGTTGTTCTGCATTGTTGAATCTTTATCTGGCTGCGATCTATGGCGAAGGCCAGTATGTGGAAGCTCATCACGAACAGGAAATTTATTTGAATCATAAGCTTATTGAGCAGAAACAACTTAACTATACCGAGATTTTGGCTCGTTCGTCGGAATTCCTGGTGCAGTTTAGCGGTGTGAAGGACGTCTATTCTTCACAACGCTTGCAGTTGGGCTCTTGGACTCCTACTATCGATAAAATAAAGAACAGTTATAATCCGGCGTGTTCCGGTGACTTGTGGATAGAGGTTTTGCCCGGCTGGTCGGTTGTCCGTGAACATTCTTTAGATAAAAGAGTAGTGCGTGAAGCTTATGCTTCTTCACCCCTCGTTTTAGTGGGATGGAATATGAAGCCCGAAATTATTCACACCCCTGTGAAGATTGGCAATATTGCACCTACTGTAGCCCATTTCATGCGCATTCGGGCGCCCAATGCCTCTACTTTGGCTCCGATGACTGACATCCGCAAATAATATTTAGAGAGAGAAGTGCAAATAAATCAGCATTTTATTTTAACTTTGCACTTTCAAAATTAACCAAATTAGAAAATAATAAAAACAAAAATACAATGGGATTTAATGAATTTATCGGCAAATTGTTTGGAAACAAGGCCACCCGTGACATGAAAGAAATAAAGCCGTGGGTAGACAAAATCAAGGCTGTATATCCGGAAATTGCCAAACTGAGCAATGATGAACTTCGTGCCAAAACAGAGGAACTGAAAAAGTATATCCACGATTCGGCTACGGAAGAACAAAAAAAGATAGAAGAGCTGAAAGCTACTATCGAAACTACTGAGTTAGAAGATCGTGAAGGCATCTTTACGCAGATTGACAAGTTGGAAAAAGAAGTGCTTGAAAAGTATGAAAAAGCATTGGATGATGTGCTTCCTCAAGCTTTTGCCATCGTAAAAGATACAGCCCGCCGATTCTCTGAGAATCCTGAAATCGAAGTGACTGCTACTGAGTTCGACCGTAACTTGGCTGCGCAGGGAAAAGACTTTGTGCGTATCGAAGGCGATAAAGCTATCTGGCAGAACCATTGGCTTGCCGGTGGTAACGATATGACATGGGGAATGGTGCACTATGATGTGCAGCTGTTTGGTGGTGTCGTTTTGCATAAGGGTAAGATTGCAGAAATGGCAACCGGTGAGGGTAAGACGTTGGTGGCTACTCTGCCGGTATTCCTGAATGCTTTGACCGGTAACGGTGTGCACGTGGTGACAGTCAATGATTATTTGTCAAAACGTGACTCGGAATGGATGGGACCACTTTATCAGTTCCACGGATTGAGTGTCGATTGTATCGATAAGCATCAGCCTAATTCTGACGCACGCCGTAGAGCATATATGGCCGATATTACTTTCGGTACGAACAATGAGTTTGGTTTTGACTATTTGCGTGACAATATGGCTGTCAGCCCGAAGGATTTGGTGCAGCGTAAACATAATTATGCTATTGTCGATGAGGTCGACTCAGTATTGATTGACGATGCGCGTACTCCGTTGATTATCTCCGGTCCTGTTCCAAAAGGTGAGGATCAATTGTTTGAACAACTCCGTCCATTGGTTGAACGTCTGTTTGAAGCTCAGAGAAAGCTGGCTACCCAATACCTTGCCGATGCCAAACGCTTGATTGCATCCGATGACAAGAAAGATCAGGAAGAAGGGTTCCTTGCTTTGTTCCGCAGTCATAAAGCGTTGCCTAAGAACAAGCCGTTGATTAAATTCTTGAGTGAACCGGGCATTAAGGCCGGTATGCTGAAGACCGAAGAAATCTATATGGAGCAGAACAACAAGCGTATGCCTGAAGCTACCGATCCTTTGTTCTTCGTAATCGATGAAAAGCAGAACAGTGTGGATTTGACAGACAAAGGTATTGATTTGATTACCGGAAATGCTGAAGATCCTACATTGTTTGTGTTGCCTGATATCACTTCTCAGTTGTCGGCTTTAGAAAACCAGACCGAACTGTCGGAAGAAGAGAAATTGGCTAAGAAGGATGAGTTGATGACTAATTATGCTATCAAATCGGAACGTGTACACACCATCAACCAGCTTTTGAAAGCATACGCCATGTTCGAAAAGGATGATGAGTATGTGGTGATTGACGGACAGGTGAAGATTGTAGACGAACAGACCGGTCGTATTATGGAAGGTCGTCGTTACTCAGATGGTTTGCATCAGGCTATCGAGGCTAAGGAAAGGGTGAAAGTGGAAGCGGCAACCCAGACTTTTGCCACTATTACTTTGCAGAACTATTTCCGTATGTACCACAAACTCTCGGGTATGACCGGTACAGCCGAAACGGAAGCTGGCGAATTTTGGGATATCTATAAATTGGATGTTGTTGTCATCCCGACCAATCGTCCGATAGCACGTAAAGATATGAACGACCGCGTTTACAAGACTAAGCGTGAAAAATATAAAGCTGTGATCGAAGAGATTGAAGAAATGGTAAAGGCAGGACGTCCTGTTCTGGTAGGTACTACTTCTGTAGAAATCTCTGAAATGCTGAGCAAGATGCTTTCAATGCGTAAGATCGAGCACAATGTATTGAATGCAAAGTTGCACCAGAAGGAAGCCGACATCGTTGCTCAGGCAGGTCAGAAGAGTATCGTGACCATTGCAACCAATATGGCGGGTCGTGGTACAGATATTAAGCTTAGTCCTGAAGTGAAAGCTGCGGGAGGTTTGGCTATTATCGGTACGGAACGTCACGAGAGCCGTCGTGTAGACCGCCAGTTGCGTGGTCGTGCAGGTCGTCAGGGAGACCCGGGATCTTCTGTATTCTTTGTCTCATTGGAAGACGACCTGATGCGTTTGTTCTCGTCAGACCGTATTGCCGGTGTCATGGACAGACTTGGATTCAAGGAAGGTGAAATGATTGAACACAAGATGATTTCCAATTCCATCGAGCGTGCTCAGAAGAAAGTAGAAGAAAACAACTTCGGTATCCGTAAACGTTTGCTTGAATATGATGACGTGATGAACAAACAGCGTGTCGCTGTCTATACGAAGCGCCGCCATGCCTTGATGGGTGAACGTATCGGTATGGATATTGTGAATATGATTTGGGATCGTTGTGTGTATGCAGTCGAATTGGGCGATTATGATAATGTGAAGATGGAAATGTTGCAGATTTTGGCAATGGAGCCTCCTTTCACAGAAGAAGAATTCAATGCGAAGAAGAAGGAAGATTTGGCAGAATTGACTTTCGAGGCAGCAATGGCCAACTTCAAACGCAAGACAGAACGTATGGCACAGATTGCCAACCCTGTTATCAAACAAGTATTCGAATTGCAAGGACACATGTATGAAAACATTATGATTCCTATTACCGACGGTAAACGTTTGTATAATATTTCTGTTAACCTGAAAGCTGCTTATGAAACAGAAGGTAAGGAAATTGTGAAGTCATTCGAGAAAGCCATCCTGCTGCATACCATCGATGATGCCTGGAAGGAAAACTTGCGCGAACTTGACGAGTTGAAACATTCTGTGCAAAATGCAAGCTATGAGCAGAAAGATCCGTTGTTAATCTTTAAATTGGAATCAGTGAACCTGTTTGATAATATGGTCAATAAGATTAATAACAATACCATTTCCGTATTGACTCGCGGACAGATACCTGTACAGGAGCCTGAGCAAGTGCGTGAAGCAGCTCCCGAACCGGCAGCTCCCCGTCAGCAATATAGAGAGGAAAAGCGTGACTTAAGTGACCCCGATCAGCAGGCAGCAGCCGGTCACGATACTCGTGAAGTAAAACGTGAGCCGGTACGTGCAGAAAAGACTGTAGGCCGTAATGACCTGTGTCCGTGCGGAAGTGGCAAGAAGTATAAGAACTGCCACGGAAAAAATGACTGATAAATAGACAATTTCATAGAAACGTCTGAGCAGAATTTTCTGCTTAGACGTTTTTTTATTCCTTTTAACTAATAAGTTCCTGCAAATAGCTTATTTTTGTCCTAACAAGTAATATTGGTCAGATATGAATAAAACGATTTCATTAATAGCGATAGTAACCGGTTTGGTTTTGACTTCATGCGGAAGTTTGCAAACGATTTCTTTTGAACAGTTGCAGGCTGCCGATGTCAGTTTTCCTGATGCAGTGCGGAATGTGGCTGTGGTGAACAACATGCCTGTCTATAAAGTGGGAGACAGTCATGATGTGATTAGTATGGAACTGAAAGGAGATGGCAAAACAGCTGCCGAAGCTTTGGCGGAGGAAATAGCGAATGCTAATTACTTTGAGCAAGTCATTATTTGCGACTCTGCTTTGCGCGGGCAGGATACCGAACTTCGTGAAGATGTGATGCTGACTCAGGATGAGGTACAGAAATTGGCTGCCGATTTGGGCGTTGATTTAATATTCTCTTTCGACAGATTGGATATTCACACCAAACGGGGAGCTTTATTCATAGATACATTTGACGGAGGTTTTTCGGTAGATGCTGTGGATGGCATTGTGGCTCCCGTTATCAGAATATATATACCTTCTCGGGAGCGTCCTATGCTCAGTTTTAGTAAGCAAGATACTATTTCATGGGAAATTGAGCCTACCTTATCAGATAAAAAAATCGTAAAGGAGGCTTCGGAATACGCTGCTACCATGCCTGTCAATTATCTTCTTCCGCATTGGAGGGAGGTATCCCGTTTTTATTTTGACGGAGGCAATGTGAGGATGCGCGATGCCGGAGTGTATGTACGCGAGAATAATTGGGATAGTGCATTTGAGTTGTGGAAGCAGATATACGATAAGGGTAAAGGGCGCCAAAAAATGCGTGCAGCCTTTAATATAGGGCTATATTATGAAATGAAAGACAATCCTGCAACTGCTATAGAATGGGTGGAAAAAGCAGATAAACTGGCAAAAGCCGGTACGACAGAAGCTACTGTTATTGCTTTCTATTTATTGAAATTGAAGGAGCGTCAGGTCCAATTGCCTCAGTTAAACATACAAATGAATCGTTTCAAAGATAATTTTTAAGGAATAAATGTTGCAGGAAAGATTTTTTTTGTACTTTTGAATATAAATAATTAAATAAAATTGATTTTGGTATGAAACTCAGTGCACAGTCACATGCTTCTATTGTATCATCCCTTCAGGAAGCAATCGATAAATTTATTGCTGACGGAGAGAAAACAGTAGTTACCGATATTCATTTGCAGCCTAAACAGGATAGCGGTGAACTAGTATTATTTAATGATGATGACGAGGAATTGTCGCGTACCATAATCGAAGAGTGGGTGGATTATGATGGAGATGATTTTTATGCCATCGCCGAACGGATTCTGAGAGGAGAGCTCAATTGCTTGCAGGAATCCGGAAAGTTGGATAATCTTTGTATCATGAAGCCGTATTCTTTTGTGTTGGTAGATGAAGATAGAGAAACGGTAGCCGAACTTTTATTGGTGGATAATGAAGACACATTGTTATTAAACGATGAACTGCTTAAAGGATTAGACGAAGAACTGGATGCCTTTTTGAAAGATTTACTTGAGAAATAACCGATTATAAATGACGGGCATTCCTACTGACTAGTAATGAGAAAGTATGTTTCACACTTATCGGGAAGGTAATAATCTGTATTACAATAGCTTGGTGTGAAACGTAGGATGTGAATCTTACTTATCATAAGGAATAGTCCTAAAAAACTCTTTCATCTTTTCAGAAAAGACCTTGGAGTTTTCCAAAAAGACCTTTGTATTTTCGGAAAACTCCAAGGTCTTTTTTTCTGTATAAAGAAATTCTTTCAGGAAGAATGCCGTTTGAAATACTGCTTCCTCATCCATCTGTCGAATAACAGAAATAAGAAAATAGTTATGGCAAACAAGAAGTAGAAAAAAGGAATCTGTATGTCGTGAGTTACCGAAGGAAGCATTGCTTGGATAAACTCTGTCAGGCTATCACCCAAATAATAAATCACTCCTGCGATGCCACTGGCCAGTAAGAGCAAGGAGGCGATAATGGTTGCCCATAATGTTCTTTGTTCTATTTTCTTTTCATGAAGTCGAGCGGCTTCTTCTACTTTCTGCATGGTGCGGAAAGTAAAGTTGGTGGACAGCCGAAACTGAGGTTGTTCCTTTATTGCCCTTTTCAATCCTTTATCTTTTAGTCCTTCGTTCATAGTTTTTCATTGGTTATAAGTACATACAATTTTTTGCGTATACGGTGCAATTTCACTTTTGTGTTGCTTTCTGTCATTCCCAATATGAGAGCAATTTCGCTGATAGGCTTGTCTTCCATATAAAATAAGGTAATGACGGCCCGTTCATCTGCATCAAGCTTTTTCATGGCTTTGTTCAGTTTGGCTATCTGTACCTCGCTCTCATCATCAGCGTATCATCTATTTGTTTGTCCGAAATGTTGGCAAGCAGCGTATTCGTCCATGTCAAATAAGTCGTATTTTTTCTTTCGTACGGCCGAAATTGCAGTATTGTAAGCGATGCGGTATATCCACGTCGAAAAGTTGCTTTCCGCTTTGAATGAAGATAAGTGCCGGAAGGCTTTGAGGAAGGTATCTTGTGTAAGCTCTTCTGCATCTTCCTGGCTGGCAACGATACGAACAATCAAGGTAAATACCTGCTGACCGTATTTGTCCAGAAAATATTCATAGCGGGAAGTCTTTCCTTCCAATACATCTTGAATGATATGTGCTTCGTCGTATTCCATTTCACTTCTTTAGACGCATGCATATAGATAAGGTTACACTTTTGAAATAAAAAATATTTTTTGCCGTAAAGTTGTAACCTGACCGGAGATGCGGCGTCTAAAGGGTACAAAGGAACAAAATTAATAACTTAAATAGAAACGATTATGATGGATTTTATTATGGTGCCTACTATTCTGGCCATTATCACTTTGGGAATTTACAAGCTGTTTGAACTGTTTGTCTGCAAAAAGGAACGTTTGACTATTATTGAAAAGATGGGAGAGAAGTTTACTCCCGATATGCTGGAGCATAAGATTAACTTTTCTTCGACTGGAAACTTCTCTTTTTCGGCTTTGAAGTTGGGATGTTTGCTTACAGGAATGGGACTGGGACTACTGGTCGGTTATGTGATTTGTGCCGCTACTATAAACGGTTATACCGGAACTGTAGATATTGGTTACAGAATGAATGATGTCGCTTCACTTATTTATGGAGCCTGTGTCCTTTTGTTGGGAGGTGTAGGTTTATTGGTGGCTTTTGTCGTCGAAATGAACATGAATAAGAAATAAGAGCTAGGAACAGCACAACACAACACATTAAAAAAGGGAGTGTGTCAAAACCAAACCGACCTATCCCATCGTCAGCTGTAGGGGCAGGGTTTGCCTGCCCGAAGACACAAAGCAAACTGTTTTCGGGCGAGCGAACCTCGCCCCTACGAACTAAACGACAGCATCATCAACGTTTTGACACAACCCCTTTTTTAAAGGTTATTCTTTAACTCCTCGTTTTTAGACCGGAACAGAGTCACCTTGGGTTAGTATCCGAAAATCTCTTCCTGAGTAAGTTCCTCAATTGGAGCTATGGTTTTCAGTGCTTCCATGTCCAGCTCTTTCTTGTCACCCAATATGCAATAAGTATAGGTGCGGTCTTTCATCCATTTCTTTTGGAAATCGATAACGTCTTGCAGAGTCATTTTCTGTACATCATTGTACTGTTTGATGCGTTTGTCGACGTTCATACCCATATCTTGAGCATAAATGTATGACCAAAGGATATTATCCTTGATAATGCGGTCGGTGCGCAGACGGGAAATGATACCTTCTTTTGCCAGTTTGAAAGCAGCTTCCGATTCCGGCATATTATTGATGATATCATTGAAAGTCTTGATGGCATCCATCATCTTGTCATTTTGGGTAGCTATCTGGGTTTGCACGGTATATGGATAGATGGCTTTGCCACCTGTCACGATTCCTGCCCATGCCGAATAAGCCAAACCGCGTGATTCGCGCATCTCCTGGAAGACAATGGAGTTCATGCCGCCACCGAAGTATTCATTGTACAAACTACGGATAGGTTCAACTTCCGGGTTAAATTTTTCCCCGCGATTGGAATACTGTACCATATAAATCTGTTTTGCTTCGTATGGAGCAATCAACACCTTATTGGAAGGAGTGGGTTGCATCACAAATTTCTTGCCGGCAGGAATATCTTGCAGCTGTGCAGGAACTTTATGATATTTATTCAATACGTCGGTCAACTCTTGTTCTGAACTGGGCCCATAATACATGATGCGATGTTTGAACGAAGTCAGTTTATGGATGCGGTCGGTCAGTTCCGATGGATTCATATTTTGCAATTCTTCTGTAGACAACAAATTGCGTGTGGCTGATTCTTTACCATAAACAGCGTATGTCAGCAGGCGTATGAAGTTTTGCATTTGGTTTAATTTGGCATCCGTGCGTGACTTCAGGATGTTCTTCACCATATTGTCGTAAGCCGTTTTGTCGGGTTGTGCGTCAGCCAATATCTTCTCGAATAATTCGATAGCCTGAGGAAGATTTTCGTTCAATCCTGAAAGAGTGATATAAGTGCGGTCGTCACCCGGAGACACATTGAATGAACAAGCCAAACCATAGAACTTACTGTTTAATTGTTCCAATGTCATATCCGAAGTGCCGAGGAATCTCAGATATTGTGCTGCTGTTCCCAGTTTCTTATCATTATTGTTACCCATTTCGAATATATAGCGCAGATAGAATAAGTCATTGGTGGTGTTCTGTTTGTAAAGAACAGGAACATCCTTGTTCCACGCGAACTGATCCATATCTTTGTTGTAATCGATAAACACAGGTTCTATCGGTTGCACTTTGCTTCCTTGCACTTCTTTCAGGAAATTGCTGGCAGCATCGCGGTTCATGACAATAGGAGTGATTTCCGGCTTAGAGATTTTCTTTTCGTTCGGGTCTTTTCCTGTTTTTTTATAGATAATGGCATAATTACTGTCTGTGAAGTACTTGTTGGCAAAGGCAACAATGTCGGCTTTGGTCAGTTTTGACATGCGTTCCAGTGCGGTCACTTCGTCTGCCCAGTCGGTTCCGTTCACAAAGGACTGAACAAACATATCGGCACGAATGCTATTGTATTCCAGTTGCTGTATCTGGTATTTCTTGAAGTTATTGATGTTGGCTTGCAACATATTTTCATCAAAGTCACCGGATTTCAGTTTGGCTATTTCGCCCAAGAACAAATCCTTCACTTCGTCCAGGGTCTGTCCTTCTTTGGTACGTCCCTGCATGATGAAAGCACAGTAGTCCGACAAATTATAAACATAAGCATAGGCTCCCAATACTTTTTGTTGCTGGTTGAGGTTGATGTCCATCAGACCGGCTTTGCCGTTGTTCATAATCTGGCTGACAATTTGCAGTGTTTCATATTCTTTGCTTGCCGAACCGGGGAATCTCCATGCCAATGTCACAGATTCGGCATCGGGACCGAGCACTTCGCGTACTATGGGCTCGGTAATCGGTGTTTCCGGTTTGACGGTCAGCTTCGGCAGATTGGGGTTAGGCTTCATATCGCCGAAGTACTTGTCGATGGTGGCAATCATTTCATCAGGATTGAAATCACCCGACAGACAGATGGCCATATTGTTGGGCACATACCAAGTTTTATAATAATTCTTGATGTTGGTGATGGAAGGATTCTTTAAGTCGTCCTGTGTACCTAGCACGGTCTGTGTGCCATATGGATGGTGTGGGAAGAGTGCTGCCAACATGGTTTCGCTCACCTTGCGGGGATCTTGTGTGAGAGACATGTTCTTTTCTTCGTAAACTGTTTCAAGCTCGGTATGGAAACCGCGTATAATGCTGTTCTTGAAACGGTCAGCCTGTATCTTTGCCCAATTCTCTACCTGATTGGAAGGAATGTCTTCGGTGTAGCAAGTTACATCGAAGCTGGTATATGCATTGGTTCCGTTGGCTCCGATGGCTGCCATCAGTTTGTCATATTCATTGGGAATGGCATATTTTGAAGCTTCGTATGACAGACTGTCGATAACATGATAGATGGCTTTGCGCTGAGCTTCATCCGTTGTTTTGCGATACACTTCAAATTGTTGTTCAATCCGGTCGAGCAACGGACGTTCTGCTTCATAGTTCTGTGTACCGAAGTGTGTGGTTCCTTTAAACATCAGGTGTTCAAAGTAGTGTGCCAAACCGGTGGTTTCCGCCGGGTCATTCTTTCCGCCCACGCGTACGGCAATGTAGGTTTGGATACGCGGAGTCTCTTTGTTTACGGTCATATAGACCTTCAGTCCATTGTCCAATGTGTAGATACGTGCTTTTAACGGGTCATTGGGGACTGTGGTGTAGCGATAGTCCTTGGGAGCGGCGCTACTGATACTTGCCGAAAACAGAAGAAACAACGACAAGCATGCAAGTTTTGTCAGTTTGTTCATAAGTATTTAATTTAAAGTGATTGTAACAAAGGTAAGAATAAGTTTGTGATATTTTCTTTTTGAAATGATTTATTAACAGATAAATTAAAAAAAGAGACTCATCGGCAAAAATAGGTGGACAACTCTATGTTTTAAGGCTATGCCAAAGTCAAGGGAATAAAAAAGCGTTTGTCAAGAGGGGAAGGTAAACTAATCAAATCTTGATGCAGGATATAACGGAACCTGACGTAATGCATATATACGTGTAGGCTCATACGTAATATACGCGTGGTCAAATGTGTGTATACGTGTACGTACATTTAAAATAAGCAGCCCACACTGAATGTTGGAAAAAGACTTTGATGTTTTAAAAAAGCTCGGCATATTTTTATGTAAAGGTAGATTGTATCCCCCCTCACTAAGTCGGTCATTCCTGTTTTCCGTTCATTCTTACATTTTAATTAAAACGTACAGACAATCAGCTGGTTAAGAATGGCATGACATACCCTCATCCTCCTTTTAGACACGTTTCCCAACTCCCTTCAAATTTGCCTTCAGTATTTGTGTATAGAAAAATCCTACGAATGAAAGGAGGATGATAAGACAATGTAGGGATGTTCATTCACTACTGGGCTCCATCAACAGGACGTTTCAACGGCTAATGAAAGGAAAACGGAAGAAATCGATTTCCACCTGTAGAGCGGAAAAATATAGCAGTTCTTTATGGATAAGAACTACGCAGTTGTCGGATGAACCATATTTAATTCCCAAAAATATTCTCAACAGAGTTTTTCATTTCTACTACTAGGATAGATACCCCAAAAGAGACTCTCCGAAAAGCGTCCCCATGAAATTTTGACTGCTCCCCCAAAGAGGTTGTCCCAAAGTTTCAGATGCTGACACGTTGACGAAGTTTGGAAATAGTAGGGTACACGAGATGTCATACTCTACACGATAGCACTTACTTGCAGAATCCATAAAGTGAATCTGTTTGAGTATCTCACCAATATGCGATAAATAGAATTGCCGAATGGCAACCACTGCACTTGAAAGATATAGAGAACAGCTTCCTGACAGATGGGAAAAGGATAAGGTCTAAAAAAACGCTTATAAGCCTTTTTATTTTAGTACACTATATAGAATCGCGGAGATGTTTACTGAACTTTGGTTGTTTGTTACTTAACATGGCTTTATACGATAGACATTATTTCATCAATAAGACTTCTTTCTTTCATTTCATTTTCATCTATAGTAGGCTTTGAGTTTCTATAATCAACGCGATAGATTGGTCCGCTTATGTATTGATATTCAATCATGATACCAAAAGTTTTAGCAACTTCCTTAAGTTTCATTTCCTCTATGTATGATAAATCGCATACATCTCTACTGCATTGAAATATAGTACAAACTCGTTCTCCATTAATGATTGTATCTTTAGCTCTTTGAGGGCTTTTCCCAAATCTTTCTGGAATACCTGTTATCCAAGTATGTGACCAGTCTTTTTCGTCCCAACTCATAGATTCTTCATTTATATTGTTTTTTGTATATACGTTTATTGAAAATTTGATAAATTAAAAGTGATGTGCTTTTAACATCACTTTTAATTTATTTTTATTATAGAAGTTCTTTCAATTTCAAAATACTATCTTTCAGAGAAGTGATAGTATTTTCTGCATCTAACATCTTTTTTCGTTCCATATCTATTACGTTTGCGGGAGCTTTGCTTATAAATTTTTCATTGTTTAATTTCTTTCTTATACTTTCAAGGAAACCTATTTTATATTTTAATTCGGCTTCCATTCTATCTATTTCTAATTTCGCAATATTCTTGCCTAAGCTTAAAGCATATTTCTGATTTTGGACGATAAAGATAATATCTGTTGTGATTGAACTATCTTCTTGTCTGATAAATACATTTGTTAGTTTGCTTAAAAGAGGTATGAATATTGAAATTGGGTTATTTTTTCCAATAGACAAAGCATTGCTATCTTCTTTAAAATTGATATTATATTTTTGATAGATTTCTCTAATATTTTTAATTACCTCTTTCACTTCTTCAAATTCTTTGATGATAGTTTCATTGCAGACAGCCGGGATGTCCAGTTGCTGAACCATCAGGCTTTCGCCTTCCTTGCGGTCGTAAATATGTTGCCACAACTCTTCGGTGATGAACGGCATGAACGGATGAAGTTGTCTCAACAATACATCGAAGAAGTGTAACGTCGCTTCATAGGTCTTTTTGTCAATCGGTTGTCCGTAAGCCGGCTTAATCATTTCGAGATACCAGCTTGAGAATTCATCCCAGAACAGTTTGTACACCGCCATCAGTGCTTCGCTCAGACGGTATTTGCTGAACAAATCGTCTATTTCGGCAGATACCTTGACGAGCAGACTGTCGAACCATCTGGTTGCCAGTTGTGCATATTCGGGCTGCTCGATGTCGGCTACTTCCCATCCTTTTACCAAGCGGAATGCATTCCATATTTTATTGTTGAAGTTACGTCCCTGTTCGCAAAGTGTATCATCAAATAAAATATCATTTCCGGCAGGAGCAGACAACATCATACCCATACGCACACCGTCGGCACCATATCTTTCAATTAAGTCCAACGGGTCGGGTGAGTTACCCAATGACTTGGACATCTTGCGTCCCAGCTTGTCACGAACGATACCGGTGAAGTAAACATTCTTAAACGGCATGTCGCCTTTGTATTCGTAGCCTGCCATAATCATTCGGGCTACCCAGAAGAAGATAATATCCGGACCGGTCACCAAATCGCTGGTGGGATAGTAGTAGTTGATTTCTTCGTTGTTCGGATCATTGATGCCGTTAAACAGCGAGATAGGCCACAACCATGAAGAGAACCAAGTGTCCAGACAATCTTCATCCTGACGTAGGTCTTCCGCTTTCAGGTTGGCGTCGCCGGTTTTTTCCTGAGCCAGTTTCACGGCTTCTTCGGTCGTTTCGGCTACCACATAGCCGCCTTGAGGCAGGAAGTAGGCCGGGATGCGGTGTCCCCACCACAATTGGCGGCTGATACACCAGTCCTTGATGTTTTCCAACCAGTTCTTGTATGTGTTTTTATACTTGGCAGGATAGAATTTCAGTTCATCGTTCATCACCGGCGGCAATGCCATATCAGCAAAGTGCTGCATCTTGAGGAACCATTGCATAGACAGTTTCGGCTCGATGGCTACATTGGTGCGCTCGGAGAATCCTACCTTATTGGTATAAGCTTCTACCTTTTCCATCAGACCGGCTTCCTGCAAGTCCTTTTCGATTTGAGCGCGGACATCAAAACGGTCCATGCCTACATATAGTCCGGCAGCTTCGCTCAGCGTTCCGTTATCATTGAAGATATCGATACTGGGCAGGTTGTACTTTTCTCCCAGCATATAGTCGTTCACATCGTGTGCGGGAGTAACTTTCAAGCATCCTGTACCAAACTCAATGTCTACATAATCGTCTTCAATGACCGGAATTACACGGCCTACCAACGGAACAATCACTTTTTTGCCGCTCAGCCAACGGTTCTTCACGTCGTTGGGGTTGATACACATGGCGGTATCTCCCATGATGGTTTCGGGACGGGTGGTTGCTACTACGGCATATCGTCTGCCTTGTTCGTCACGGTGAACAACTTCGCCTTCGGCTCCGGTTTCGCCCGACATATCGTCATCGGCTACATAATATCTCAGGTAATACAGTTTGCTGTGTTCTTCCTTATATATCACTTCTTCATCGCTGAGGGCGGTCAGTGCCTTCGGGTCCCAGTTTACCATACGCACGCCGCGATAAATCAACCCTTTGTTGTAAAGGTCGACAAACACCTTGATAACGCTTTTGCTGCGTTCTTCGTCCATGGTGAAGGCTGTGCGGTCCCAGTCACACGATGCACCCAGCTTGCGGAGCTGTTTCAGGATGATGCCTCCGTGCTCGTCAGTCCAGTCCCAAGCGTGTTTCAGAAACTCATCGCGGGTGAGGTCGGTTTTTTTAATGCCTTGTTGAGCCAGTTTGTTCACCACTTTGGCTTCGGTGGCGATGGAAGCATGGTCTGTTCCCGGCACCCAGCAGGCATTCTTTCCTTCCATGCGTGCACGGCGTACCAATATATCCTGAATGGTATTGTTTAGCATGTGTCCCATGTGGAGCACTCCCGTTACGTTAGGGGGCGGAATGACGACTGTGTAAGGTTCACGTCCGTCGGGTTTTGAACTAAAGAGTTTGTTGTCCAGCCAATACTGGTACCATTTTCCCTCCACGTCAGCGGGATTGTACTTACTTGCTAATTCCATTTTTATATTCTGTTTATTTAATTGATTATCGCATAATTGACTGCAAAATTAATAAAAGTCGTTGGAATATTATGTACTTTTGCATCACAAAATGATTTTTAGATAAATAGATTATGCATACAAGAAAAGAACAGATGGAAGCGTTCGGACGCTTTCTGGATATTTTGGACGAGTTGCGGGAGAAATGCCCGTGGGACCGCAAGCAGACGAATGAGAGCCTCCGCCCCAATACAATCGAAGAAACTTACGAACTGTGTGATGCCTTGATGAAGGATGACAAGAAAGATATCTGCAAAGAATTGGGCGATGTGTTGCTGCATGTGGCTTTCTATGCCAAGATAGGCAGCGAGACCGGTGATTTTGATATAAAAGATGTGTGTGACCGTCTTTGTGAAAAGCTGATTTTCCGTCATCCGCATGTCTTTGGTGAGGTAAAAGCCGATACAGCCGAAAAGGTGACTGAGAATTGGGAACAATTGAAGATGAAGGAGAAAGACGGTAATAAGATGGTGCTGAGCGGTGTTCCTTCCGCGCTGCCTTCATTGATTAAGGCTTACCGCATTCAGGACAAGGCTCGTAATGTGGGATTCGACTGGGAAGAGCGTTCGCAAGTTTGGAGTAAGGTGAAAGAAGAGATAGGCGAGTTTGAAGCGGAAGTGGAGAATATGGATAAAGAAAAGGCGGAGGCGGAGTTTGGTGATGTGATGTTCAGCCTGATTAATGCTGCCCGTCTGTATAAGATTAACCCGGATAATGCGTTGGAACATACGAATCAAAAGTTCATTCGTCGCTTTAATTATCTGGAAGAGCATACCATCAAGCAAGGTAAAGAGCTGAAGAATATGACGTTGGAGGAAATGGATGCCATTTGGAATGAAGCGAAAAGTAAAGGATTATAACTCGTTTTTTCTCTTCGAAAATCATCGTTGGAGGTATGGATTTACACGTACGTACGCGTGAGGCGATACATACGTATGTGTGAGGCGATACGTACGTATGCGTAGCCCTATACATACGTACGTATAATGCCACACGTACTAACGTGTGATTTTTTGCATGCCGGGCATCTTTTTCAATGGTTTCATCCTCATGTTTTTTACTTCAAGGAATGCCGGCCGGCGCAATCTGCACATAATCCTTTCAATACATAATTGACCGAGTTGACCGTGAATCCCTGTGGAAGTGTAACCATAGGAATATGAATGCTTTTCAGGCAAAAGGTGCGATGGCACTTTTCACAATAAAAGTGGGTATGGAGGTCGTCTACTTCACAATTACAGTCATTGCTGCAAACGGCATATTTCAGAGAGCCCGAACCGTCGTCTATGGCATGGATGAGATGGTGTGTCAGGAATAGGGTAATAGTGCGATAGATGGTAGATTTGTCTACGGTATCTAAATCGTTTTCCAAATCCAATAAGGAAAAAGCTTCTTTGTGCTGCATCATTGTTCTCAGAATCAAAAGCCGTATGGCGGTTGGCTTTATTTCCCGTAGCGCTAATTTCTTTAAATATAGTTTTTCGTCCATCATAGTGTTTTTATTGATGAAACAAAGATAGCAAAAATAAGATGCAACTAATTTGCAAATTATGTATTATCTTTACCTCGTTATTTATATAAAGCGATATGAAAAGACAATTTTTTACTCTATTGGCCGGTCTTTTGTGTCTGTCAGGAAGTGTGGCGCAGGCGGCAAAAGTGGATACGCTGTCTGTGCGCAGCAATGCTATGAACAAGAATGTAACAGTGTTGACGGTACGTCCCGATAAGGCAGTGGGCGGAGAGAAGTGTCCGGTAATTTACTTGTTGCATGGGCACGGTGGAAATGCTTTTACATGGATGACGATAAAACCTGATTTACCTCAAATAGCCGATCGGGAAGGTATCATCTTTGTGTGTCCTGATGGTAAAAACAGTTGGTATTGGGATAGTCCTCGTAATAAGGATTATCGGTATGAGAGTTTTGTTGCCAAAGAATTGGTGGAATATATAGATAAGAACTTTGCCACAAAAGCCGATAGAAGCGGACGAGTCATCACAGGATTGAGTATGGGTGGTCATGGGGGAATGTGGCTCTCCATCCGCCATCAAGATATTTTTGGCGGAGGGGGCAGCATGAGTGGCGGACTGGATATCCGTCCGTTTCCCGATAGTTGGAACATGAAGGCCCGGCTCGGTGAATATGCTTCTAATAAAGAAGTATGGGATAATCATACCGTTATCAATCAGTTGGATAGACTGAAAGATGGCAGCCTGGCCATTATTATCGACTGTGGTGCGGATGATTTCTTTTTGCAGGTAAACAAGGCTGCTCACGAAGCATTATTGAAGCGGGGAATCGGGCATGACTTTATCATACGGCCCGGAGCGCATAATCCCCGATATTGGAATAACGCGATAGACTATCAGGTTTTGTTTTTCAAGAAATTCTTTAATAAATCAAAATAAGAGATGGATAAGATTGTTTTTATCACAGGAGCTTCCAGCGGTATCGGTGCCGGATGCGCCCGTAAGTTTGCTTCACAGGGGGCAAGCTTGATTTTAAATGCCCGTAATGAAGAGAAATTGTCAGCACTGAAAGAGGAGTTGGAGCAGCAGTATGGAGCTAGAGTATGCTTGCTTCCTTTTGATGTGCGCGACCGTAAAACGGCGGCTGAGGCGTTGGCTTCATTACCCGATGAATGGAAAGCGATTGATATTCTGATTAATAATGCCGGATTGGTTATCGGAGTGGATAAAGAACATGAGGGTAATTTGGATGAATGGGACATCGTGATTGATACGAATATCAAGTCATTATTGGCTATGACCAGACTGGTAGTGCCCGGCATGGTGGCACGCGGCAGGGGGCATATCATCAATATCGGTTCGATAGCGGGAGACGCTGCTTATGCGGGAGGTAGTGTTTACTGTGCAACAAAGGCGGCCGTGAAAGCACTGTCCGATGGCTTGCGTATTGATTTGGTAGATACTCCGTTGCGAGTGACTAATATTAAACCGGGATTGGTCGAAACTAATTTTTCGGTAGTCCGTTTTCGTGGTGATAAAGATAAGGCAGATAATGTATATAAAGGTATTCGTCCATTGACCGGTGACGATATTGCAGAAACTGTTTATTTTGCAGCTTCGGTTCCCGAGTATATGCAGATTGCCGAAATGTTGGTGATGCCTACTTATCAGGCTACCGGAACCATTGTTTCCCGCAATTAATCACAAAAAGTTAAGATACGAATTATTTCTATCAGAAAGGCGGCTCCTGCAAAAAGAAGCCGCCTTTGTTCATTCTCGTTTACCTTTTTACCTTAAAATAAATTATAATTCGATAATAAGGGATTGGCGAGCACCTACGGTCATATTCCGTGTGAGGTCAATCTTTTTGCCACTGACAAGTTCTTTTCCGCTTTTTGAGTCGTTAGTCATCATACGATAGTATTTGTTGGCTACTACTTGTTCAGTGTTTGTACTGTTTAGGACAATGAGTTCAGTTTTCCCAGAATTAGTACGTGCGTACATGTATATTCCGTGTTGGGGAATGTGGTACTTAACTGTTTTCTTTTCCATCTTCTTTTAATTTAGTTTGGTTTTACGGCGGCAAATTTATATGTTTTTCAGCATACTTTATGTAATTAATCGTTCAAAATTCACAATAAATCATTCATTTCTTAATCTATGTCAATAAAAAAATCCTCTTCCACCCATAGGTAGAAGAGGATTTCCTATATTGTATTTCAATGAATTACATCAAGAATCCAAGTAAAATACCTGCTGCTACGGCAGAACCGATTACACCGGCCACGTTAGGTCCCATGGCGTGCATTAGCAGGTAGTTGGTAGGATCGTATTCCAAACCGATAACCTGAGAGATACGTGCCGAGTCGGGAACGGCAGATACACCGGCATTACCGATAAGCGGATTAATCTTATTATCCTTACCCAGTACCAGATTGAATATCTTCACGAAGATAACACCTGAAGCAGTGGCAATGATGAATGACAATGCACCCAATGCGAAAATCAGGATAGAGTCAAGAGTAAGGAACTCTGAAGCCTGAGTGGAAGCACCTACTGTCAATCCCAGCAAGATGGTGATGGTGTCAATCAGCGGACCGCGGGCAGTTTCTGCCAAACGACGGGTTACACCGCTTTCTTTCAATAAGTTACCGAAGAAAAGCATACCCAACAAAGGCAGGCCGGACGGAACCAGGAAACAGGTGAGTAACAAACCGATGATGGGGAACATTACTTTTTCTGTATGAGACACGGCACGCGGTGGTTTCATACGAATCAAACGTTCGTGCTTGGTAGTGAGCAGACGCATGATAGGTGGCTGGATGACCGGTACCAACGCCATATACGAATAGGCTGATACCGCAATCGCCCCCATCAGGTTAGGCGCCAGTTTGGATGAAAGGAAGATGGCAGTCGGACCGTCCGCACCACCGATGATACCGATAGCACCGGCTTGCATCGGGTCGAAGCCCATGGCCAACGCAATCATGTATGCACCGAAGATACCAAACTGTGCGGCAGCACCAATCAACATCAGCTTGGGATTGGAAATCAATGCCGAGAAGTCGGTCATTGCACCGATACCGAGGAAGATGAGCGGCGGATACCATCCCGAAGTAACTCCTTGATACAGAATGTTGAGTACAGACCCTTCTTCATAGATACCGACTTTAAGTCCGGCTTCCATGTTGAAAGGAATATTACCGATCAAGATACCGAAACCGATAG
>OCMA01000363.1_pt1 | contig 21192 bp, 16 predicted proteins | sample 1538941 | NCBI WGS metagenome assembly OCMA01 (sample SAMN04168656, study PRJEB22393) | human gut metagenome | biome: human gut microbiome; feature: stool | host: Homo sapiens | collected 2014-03-17
TGTGGAACGTTCCAGTCTTAAAATACGTCCGATGCACCGTCCGCTGAATTCCTTTGGCATAAGCGCAGACTGCAGCTGGCGCTTGGTATCCAATGATACGGCATTCATGGCATCCTGAATTTTCTGGTCGGTATGGATTACTTCTTCTTTGCCCTGCTTTTGCAGTCTTGTATGTATCACGGACAGCAGTGCATTATTATAAGCTGTACTGACAGCTTCGATTTTACCCGACGGTGTCTTATATTTATGGATTCCGTAGACTTTCGCTGCTTCATTGATGATTAAAAAGGAGAGCCGTTCTTCATCCGGCTCTTCGGATTCTTCCGGCACCAGCTCCCTGCATTTTTCGGTCAGAATTTTTTTGAGTTCGTATTCTAACTGCACCCGGTCATTTGCCTTTAAACGGTCATATTCTTTTCGTACCATGTCACACACGCGCGTTACCTGAAAATCAAACGGCGTTCTTTTGCTGAAGCTTTCCGCAAATGCGTTGGCAATGTCTGCCAGCCCGCCAAGCACCTTACCCGACGTTTCTTTCGCGGCATTCAGCAGGGTGACATTGCGAAACAGTGCGATCTGCATACGGATTTCGTCATCCGTCATCTTTCTGACACCTTCAAATAAGTTCATCATCTGCAACAGCCTCCTCTTCTTTTATTTTAGGTATTATACCACGGATTCATTACCCCTGCCATAGCCATAGCTCATGGAATTATAAAAAGACACATTCTTACAACCGCTATCATACCGAATCCGGAGTGTAAAAATGTGTCTTTTCTTGTCTGTGTGATGAAATTTATTTTAAATTAGCAAACACCCTGAGCGAGCATAGCATTTACAACCTTTTCAAAACCTGCAATATTTGCACCGGCTACATAGTTGCCTTCCATGCCGTATCTCTTAGCAGCATCATCAATATTGTGATAGATATTAACCATGATGTTCTTGAGCTTAGCGTCAACTTCTTCAAATGTCCAGCTGAGTCTTTCGCTGTTCTGGCTCATTTCAAGAGCAGATGTTGCAACACCACCGGCATTAGAAGCCTTACCACAGATAAACCATACACCGTTGTTCTGGAAATACTGTGTAGCTTCAAGAGTTGTAGGCATGTTAGCACCTTCACAAACAGCCTTTACACCGTTTGCAACTAACTGCTTAGCGTCATCAAGGTCAAGTTCGTTCTGTGTAGCACATGGAAGCGCAATGTCACACTTCACTGACCATACGCCGTGTTCGCCGTTCTTCTTTTCATGGTATTCAGCAGACTTTCTTGCAGCTGCATACTCTGTTAATCTTGCTCTCTTAACTTCCTTAACTTCCTTGAGAAGTTCTACATCGATTCCTTCCGGATCATAAATCCAGCCTGTTGAATCTGAGCATGTAACAACCTTAGCACCGAGCTGCTGTGCCTTCTGGATTGCGTAGATTGCAACGTTACCGGCACCTGAAACAGCAACTGTCTTGCCTTCTAATGAATCGCCATGGCACTTCATTAATTCTTCTGTGATGTATAATAAACCATAACCTGTAGCTTCTGTTCTTGCTAAAGAACCGCCGTATGTAAGGCCCTTACCTGTAAGAACGCCTTCAAACATCCCTCTGATTCTCTTGTACTGTCCGAACATATAACCGATTTCTCTTGCGCCTGTACCGATATCACCGGCAGGAACATCGACATCAGCACCGATGTACTTGCAGAGTTCTGTCATAAAGCTCTGGCAGAATGCCATAATTTCTCTGTCTGACTTACCCTTTGGATCGAAGTCAGAACCACCTTTACCACCGCCGATAGGAAGGCTTGTGAGTGAGTTCTTGAAAATCTGTTCAAAACCTAAGAACTTGATAATACCTAAGTTTACAGATGGGTGTAAACGAAGACCACCCTTGTAAGGTCCGATTGCATTGTTAAACTGTACACGGAAACCTCTGTTTACCTGTACCTGTCCGTTATCATCTACCCATGGTACACGGAACATTAACACTCTGTCTGGCTCTGTAATTCTCTCTAAGATTGCGTTCTTTCTGTAAAGGTCTTCATTTGCCTCTACTACTGGTCTTAAAGATTCCATAACTTCTGTTACTGCCTGTAAGAACTCAGGCTGATCTGCGTTTTTCTTAGAAACTAATTCTAAGACTTCATCAACATATCCCATAACCTTAAAAACTCCTTTTCTTTTACGCCTTTGGCGGAATCTATGCTTATTATATAAAAACAGTTTTCCCATTGCAAGTTTTTTAGCTATTTTTGCTAATAAAACAATGCTATTTTGAATAATGTAAATCCAGTTGTCCGCTCTGCTGCTTTAGCGTAGTAACAAAACTTAATTTTTTTAAGTGCTTTTGCATTAATTGTCTTTTAATTAACCATTTTCACACTTTTTCTGTTATTAAATAAGTTTCAATCCTGTTTTTATTAATTTAATAAATCGTTTTTTCATTTTTTCTTATGCTTTCTTTCATATAAAGTAGCTCTTGTTATTTTCCCAGAAAATATGTATAATGAAGTTTATGTACTTTTTGTACATTGTATAAGGAAATCGTGCAAACAATAATGCCCGTGCAATTATTGTCCGCTCAGGAATGGAGATTAGTGTGAAAAAATATGCTTGATAGCATATTTTTCACACAGCACTTTGTGCCGCAGGCGCCACAAAGTCGCTTTTTATCGCAGAGCCAAATAAGATTTGGCTCGCGATTCCTCCGGCATTAAATTGCCTGCGGAATGGAGATTAGTGTGAAAAATAACGCTGATGCGCTTATTTTTCACATAGCTATTTGTTTCTGAGCAAAAACAAATAGCTATGCTGGCAGATGAGAAATCGCCTACGCGAGTTTCTCATCGCCTCTTCGCAACAAGTTGCTCAGAAATGAGGATTATTATGTCAAATATTATTAAACGTACAAAGGGCGATTTGAAGTATCTTTTCAAAGACAGCGACAAGCTCTCGCCCAAAGCACTCAAGCGCAAACAGCGCGGCAAACGTGTTGCGGCAGGACTGGTTCTTGTACTGATCCAGCTGATTCTTACGATTCTTTTTTTATTCAGAATCATTACATTTTCAATCCTTCCGGTTCAGTATCTGCTGATTGTCAATGCAATCCTGATTCTTTTGCTGCTGTATGATTTTTGCTCACAGTTTACAAAGGCACATATTCTCGGTAAAATTTTAGCCGTGATTATGTCGTGTGTCATGCTGTTTGGATTTATCTTTATGACACAGCTTGCACAGACCTTTAATCTGATGTCCGGTTCGACCAAGACCGACATTGTGGATATTATCGTACTGGCAGATGACAAGGCCGACTCCGTGCAGGATGCCCTGTCTTATTCTTTCGGATATAACAGCGGCATTAACAGTGAGGCTGCCACAAAAGCCATTTCAGAAATTGAATCTAAAAATAATACGACATTAAATACGAAAGATTACACCGACTGGTCAGAAATGGTCAATGCCTTATATGCTAATAAGAATATTCAGGCTGTTGTCATGAGTGATTCACTCCGTTCAACTTTAACGGAGGAATTTGAAACATTTGAAGATAAAACAAAGGTTATCGGAACGATTACGATTACTACCCAGGTCAAGCTTTCCGCTTCCGATAAAAAGGTCAATGAAGAACCGTTTGTCATTTATCTGTCCGGAAATGACGGATACGGTCCGGTTTCTTCCAACGGCAGAAGTGATGTCAACATTCTTGCCTGCATCAATCCTAAGACCCGCCAGGTACTGCTTGTTTCGACACCGCGTGATTACTATATTACGATTGAAAATGCTTCCGGAAAGTCCGGTCTTGATAAACTGACACACGCAGGAAATGCCGGTGTCGATTACTCTATTAAGGCATTGGAAAATCTCTACGGTGTTACCGTGGATTACTATGTAAAGATTAACTTTACCGGTTGTGTAAAGGTGGTTGATGCACTTGGCGGCATTACCATCAATTCAAGCGTGGACTTTACAAACGGTCAGGATGCAGCTCCTGAAAGCTATCATTTTACAGTCGGCGAAAACCAGTGTGACGGTGAAAAAACTCTTGCTTTCGTAAGAGAAAGACACGTTTTCGGCGATGGCGATTTCCAGCGTGGACGAAACCAGGCTGCTGCCATCACAGCAATTATCGACAAGGCGACTTCACCTTCGATTCTTGCCAATTACAGTGCAGTGTTAAGTTCTGTTTCTAATATGATTTTAACAAATATGCCGCCTGCAACGATGACGTCATTAATTAAAGGACAGATTGCCAACACAACTTCATGGAATGTCCAGTCTTACAGCGTAGAGGGAACGCCGGCATCCCGCGATTGTACCGTATATAACCTTTCAAAGAAGTCTGTTGACCTGCCGGATTACGATACCGTAAATACAGCAGTCGAACTGATTCAGAAAATCAACAACGGCGAAGTATTCGATGTTTCCGAATACGTTTCTTCTAATTAATCAGATCTCTGTAAAAAAACTGCCGGTGCAGGATATGTATATAAAATACATTGCCTGCCCGGCAGTTTTTTTGTCTGACCAGCTACCTCCGTGTGCTGTTCAGCCTTTCAGATCCATTGTCGGAAATACCATTGAAAAGTACGCTTCTCTTGCTTTGTTGTTGTAGCCGTTCATTCTGCCGTTTAACACGTCAGGATTCACATTGACAGGTCTCTCATCGGCGCATCTTACGCGTGCTTTCTGTCTGCTCTGTTCTAATGCAAGCATCTGTTCAAAACTTTCGCTGCTGCTGTTTTTCTGTTCAGCGGCAACTCTGGCTGTATTTCCAACTTTTGAAACACTTTCGACTTTGTTAATGAGTTCCACCCTGTTTACGATAAATGTTTCTGCTGTAATCTCCTCCTTGAAATTATGCTGTACTTTCTTTTGTTTTATAGTTCTTTCATACTATATCTGCACATCTTGTGTCCTATTTATAGTATCGGCACATTTTCTAAAAATACTTAGCAATAATTTCGGCAACACCGTCTTCATCATTAGACGGTGCTATGATATCCGCTTTTTCTTTTACCGGCGGATACGCATTTTCCATGGCAGCGCCAAGACCGGCATATTCAATCATGGAAATGTCGTTCATGCCGTCACCGCAGGCAATCAGTTCTTCCCTTTGCAGTCCCAGCTTTTCAAGCAGCGCTGCAAGGGAACGGTCTTTTGCCACATTTTTCGGTACAATCTCTAAAAAATAATCGGCAGAACAGAATGCATCAATGACATCTCCGTGCCGCTTCTGCAGTTCCTGCTGAATCGGTATCAGCTTTTCATGCTCCCCTGCAATTAAAAATTTGGCAACCGGATAATTTACATACTGTTCCAGATTTTCCACACGGCGGACGGACGCATCATTACATTTTACCTCCCGCAGCACATATTCATCTGTATCACTTTCCGAAATTACCTCATCCTTGTCATATGAAAGAGCATACACACCGTGTTCTTTTGCCAGTGTACAGACATCGTGTATACATTCCGGCGGGAAATTCCGGCTGTAAATGACTTCTTTGGTCTTACAGTTGATAATATTGCCGCCATTGTATGCCAGAATATAACCGCCGACACGGGAAAGTTCCAGCGCTTCTGCCACCGGCTCTATGCCAAACAGTGGTCTTCCAGATGCCAGAATAATATGCACGCCGCGCTCCGCCGCCTCCATAACCGCTTTTTTATTTTTGGTTGAAAGTTTTTTCTCACTATTAATTAATGTACCGTCCAAATCAAGGGCAAGTGCTTTATATTTCATTTTCTCTCCGTTCCATAAACTGCTTATTTCCTGCAGTTGCATTATCCTTTCTATATTTTCATTGCAATAATTCCAATTTTTAGTGTCACTATGCATTTATTTACTTTATCATTCCCTGCTTCTTTTTTCAATCGGAAGTTCGTGTTTTAACCGGTCCGCAGTTTATAAAATGCTTCAATGACATCCATTTTCCCATACCCGTAAATATTGTTCGGATACACCGTATTGTTTTCGCGCTTTGCCCCCCGGATTAACACCGATTTAACCTCGTTTGTTCCCATATAGGGCAGATTGCCGTCCGTAACACCCCATGTCAGAAGAAGGGCAGCAGCACCTGCCGCGTGGGCTGCTGCAACGCTTGTTCCTGTCCGTGTCGTATATCCCCCGCCTGCCCGGACACCATAGACGTCTACTCCAGGCGCGACAAAGTCCGGTTTTACCAGACCTGTCGCTGTATAACCGCGTCCGGATGCTACATAAGATGCATCCGTAATATGATTATATGCCCCGACACTGATTACGCGCTCTGCCGCACCGGGTTCTGTAAGTGTTGTGGAAGGATTGGAATTCAAAAAATACGTATCCCCTGATAAAAACTGCTTTAATGGCAGCCATGCATTATACCGTCCCACAATATTAGTCAGGCTGTATACATGAATTTTCCAGATTCCCTGTGCCGGATTTATAAAACGCATAAAAATAACTTCATAACCTGATGCAGATTCCACTACTCTGTAATTCACTGCAACCTGTGAACGTTCCAGTAAAAAATTGTAGACCCCTCCTGTATCAATTCTTGCCGGAATCCGTGAAATCCGCTCGCCAGAAGGAGAGGTAATTGCCACCGATAAGATATCAAGACTTTCTGCCCATATTTCCATCACAAATCCGCGTTCATCTGCACCGACGGTAATTTCTATTTCGGAGGGTTCTGTATCTGATACCGCCAGACCGGATGTGTGTGTTCTGTTATTAGCTTCATTTCCTGTACAGGTTACAACTACTGTATTGACCTGCCTTGCCAATGTATTTAATAAATCTGCAAACGGCAGCGCACCGGTTCTTGAACCGGAAGCCGTTCCCAGTCCGACGCAGATAACCAGCGGTTTTTTTTCTCTGATAGCATACTGCTGTAAAAAGCGCACCCCCATCATCATATCCGTTTCCGAATAGGCTTCTACCCGCTCCGGCAGCAGATAAAAGTCCCGCAGATATTTTTTGGCAGGTTTTAGCTTTACCATCAGAATCTCCGCCTCCGGCGCTGCTCCTATGTAATCTGCGGTTTCCGATGCGGCTGCAACCCCTGCAAGAAATGTTCCATGTCCGTTTTCATCTCTTGACGGCACAATATCATAGGGATTTTGTCCTTCACGCTCTGCCGCGAGTGCCGCATTAATGTCCTCCCGTGTATACACCGTGCCGTACTGTACCATGCCTTGTACCTGTTCTCTGTCATACTGCTCTGTCCCTGCTGCTTCTCCTGTATCTTCTTCATAATTTACAGATTGTATCGTCTGGTCCCAGACTGCCGCAATCCTGGTTCTGCCGCCTGACGCTTTAAAATCTTCTCTTAAATAGTCGATTCCGGTATCTAAAAAGCCAATCAGCACACCCTGCCCACGCACATTTAACAGGGGCTGATTCAGTGTTGCCGTAATTCCCGATGCATCAAAGCTGGTCGTGTCCATCAGTCCGTACAGTTTCGGCACGCTATAATATCCCTGTTGTATATTAATATTCCGGCTGCCCGGATAATTTGTATACAAAATACACCACGTATCATTAATACAAGAAATACAGACACCGTCCTGTCTTTGGATTTGTTCAAAATAAAGGGAATTATATTCAATAATATAATCCCCCGTTTCTTCCGATACAATGAGCGAACTGCAATCCGGCACTTTTTTTGCTCCCGCTTTTTTGTATAGTATATTCAGTTGTGCCTTTCCTTATGTATCCGTTTTATATCTGCTTTATCCTATGGATTTACTTTATCAGCCTGCTTTATCCGTTCTGCTGTGTCAGTGCCGGTATTTCCATGCCGCGCATCTGAATTACCGGCGCACCCGTCTTTTTAATGTAATCGCCTGTGATAACGACTGTTCCGATATTGTTGTCCTTTGGAATTTCATACATAATATCCAGCATATAATCTTCCAGAATGGACCGCAATGCACGCGCTCCGGTCTTTTTCTCCATTGCTTTTTGGGCAATTGCTTCCAGTGCATCATCCGTAAATTCAAGCTTTACTTCATCAAGTTCCAGCAGCTTTTCATACTGCTTTAAAATCGCATTGCGTGGTTCTTTCATAATCTTAACCAGCATATCTTTTGTCAGGTTTTCCAGTGAAAAGATAATGGGCAGTCTGCCTAAAAATTCCGGTATCATACCAAAATTGCGCAGGTCTTCTAAAGTTACCTGTTGCAGCAGGTTCGGGTCTTCATCATATTTATCCTTTAAATCTGCTGCAAATCCGATAGACGACTGCTGGTTTAAACGCTCTTTGATAATCTCATCCAGCTCCGGAAACGCGCCGCCACAGATAAATAAAATATTTTTCGTGCTGACTGTGACCTGCGGTACCATCGCATTTTTACTGGTTGCACCGACCGGCACCTCCACATCGCTTCCTTCTAACAGCTTTAACATGCCCTGCTGTACGGATTCTCCGCTGACATCACGGCTTCGAGTTTCCTTCTTTTTAGCAATCTTATCAATTTCATCAATAAAGATAATGCCGTGTTCTGCACGTTCTACATCATTATCCGCCGCCGCTAAAAGCTTGGATACCACACTTTCAATGTCATCACCGATATAGCCCGCTTCCGTAAGGGACGTTGCATCTGCAATTGCAAGCGGCACCTGCAGCAGGCGTGCCAGGGTCTTTACAAGATAGGTCTTTCCGCTTCCGGTCGGTCCGATCATTAACATATTGGACTTTTCAATCTCTACATCTGCCTGATCTCCTGCAGCTACCCTTTTATAGTGATTGTAAACAGCAACCGACATGACTTTCTTTGCATAGTCCTGTCCGACCACATATTCATCGAGCATATGCTTAATTTCGTGCGGCGCGGGAATGTTGCGTAAATCCAGTTTTTCTTCCGGTTTCTTTACCTTTTTCTTTTTCTTTATTTTCTGATTTTCCGGTATATCCATATCCTGATAGTTCATATTGCCAAACATTCCCATATTCGGCATCCCGCTCATTTTCATCATATCATCATAATTCATACCACTGTTATTGATAGTATCAAATGTCTTTTACAAGCAGTCCTGGACACATAGACATTTCCCGGCATTGCAATCATTTTACCCGCCTTGCTTTCCGGTCTTCTGCATATATAACAAATCTTTTCGTATTCCTCTTCCTGATTGTTGATTGTATCGTTATTTTCACTCATTTTTTCACCATTCTGCCGCAAAATACGGCACCTTCTTTTACTGTAATTTTGTATACACGTTTAGTATACAGATTTGTCTTTGTTTTTACAATAAAATCTCTATAAAAAAATACCCGGTATGATGCAGATGGACAACATCTGTCCCTGCATTTTACCGGATATTTTACTTTATTGATTTACAAATTTATGTTTGTGCTTTATGTGCTTTGCCGGTTCCTTTTAAAGAATTATGCCGGAATGCTTATCAGCTCTTTTTGCCGAGAGTTACTTCAACACTCTTTAATACATACTCACTGCCTTCCTGATGATAGTACTGAACCGTTACCTTTTCACCGGCTGCGTAGTATTCCATAATAGACTTGAGGCTGGACATAGAGTTTACGGACTGGTCGTCAAAGCTTACAATAATATCATAAGCGCCCAGACCTGCCTGTGCAGCTGCTGAATTATTTTCAACGCTTCTGATTAAAACCCCCTGCGGATAACCATATGAAGAAGACATTGCACTTGTAATATCCACACCACTGATTCCCAGGTAAGCGGTTTCTGAACTTGAAACCTTGCTTCTTGTTTCACGGCTCATCAGGCTGTCAATGATATCCATGACATTCGATACCGGAATAGAATATGCCATACCTTCTACACCATCACTGGAAGTCTTTGCAAAGTTAATTGCGATAACCTTACCTTCTGCATTGAGTAATGCACCACCGCTGTTACCGGAATTAATCGCTGCATTTGTCATTAAAAGTCCTGAAAATGTTACATTATTAACAGTAATAGAACGGTTTGTGGCGCTGATAATACCATTTGTTACAGACTGGCCTTCACCCAATGCATTACCGATAGCAACAACCTCCTGTCCGATGGCTACATCATCACTGTCTGCCAGTTCTGCGATTGCAATACTGTTGATGGTTGAATCCTTAATATCTGAAAGATTGATTGCCACTACCGCAATATCCTTATCAGACTTTGAACCCTTTACGGTTGCACTGACAGATTCACCGTCCACAAAGACACATTTTAAATCATTTACATCACTAACTACGTGTGCATTCGTTACAACAAGCAGTTCTTTATCATTCTTACCTACAATAATACCGGTTCCGCTTGTCTGTGCTTCATAGGACTGGCTGCCGAACAGTCCATAGAAAGATGAAGAACTTCCTGAAGACACGGTTGTCGTACCGTTTAATGCCACCATTGCCGGAAGGGCTGCATTTGCAACGGACTGTGCATCCATACCCGTTGAAGCTGATGAAGTACTCTGTGCCGTTGTTGCGGTTACATTGGAAGTCACGGTTGCAATGTTGTTATAGTCGCTTGATGATTTTACCGGAAGAAGAGTACTTCCCATGTAATATACGCCATACATTACTGCGCCGGCAATCACACCGAACACGGCTGCCGAACCTGCCAGTTTTGCAAGCCTTTCTCCAAAACCGTCTTTGTTTCTATCCTTCTTTTTCTTCTGCCTTCCATTCTGCTGATTCATACTGCCCTGCCCGGCGCCTGCCTGCTGATAGGTTGTATCCTGCTGGAATGTACTGCTCTGCTGATAATAGGAAGTGTTATTGTTTTCCTGTTCAAACGGAATATTTCCTGCGCTGTATCTGTATTCTGAACTTTCTGCCTGTGTTGTTTCCGTTGTATTTTCATCGTCGTAATGAATTCGTTCTCCTGTCTTTGGGTCAAATCTCGGTCTTGGGTTATACTGGTTATTTTCGTCGTTATACATATCGATTTCTCCTCTCTGTCGTGTCTTTTGTTCTTAGATAAAAAAGAACACATCTCGTCTATGCTTTGTAGTATAGTAACGAAATGTGTTCTAATTGTGTTTTCTCTGTTAAGAATTTCTGAACTCGCTCTGCGATAAAAAGATAATTGTGACGCCTGCAGCACAATTATCTATGTGAAGAATCTTAAATTTAAGGATTCTTCACATTACTACTGTCCCGCTACTTCCATAACAGCCTTTGTAAGTTCTTCAAGTTTTGCATCTGCATCCGCTAAGTTGCTGCCCTTAACGCCCATGTAGAACTTAATCTTTGGTTCTGTTCCGGACGGTCTTGCACAGCACCATGCATTGTCAGAAAGTGCATAATATAATACATTGGATGACGGAAGTCCGGTAGACTTCTTTTCGCCGGTCTTTAAATCAACACATTCATCCTTCTTGTAATCTCTTGCTTCGAGTACGTCCCATGAACCGAACTTCTTCGGTGTTTCGTTGCGGAGCTTATCCATCAGTTCTGCAATCTTTTCAGCCCCTTCTGCACCCTTCATGGTAATTGCCTTCTGACCTTCTTTGTAGTATCCGTATTTTTCAAAAATCTGAATCATCTGATCCCACAGAGTCATGTTCTTTGTCTTGTAGTATGCTGCTGCTTCACATAATGCCATAACGGCAACAACTGCATCCTTATCTCTTGCATGTGTACCGACAAGACAGCCATAGCTTTCTTCAAAACCAAATTCATATTCGTATGTACCCTGCTGTTCAAAGAACTTAATCTGCTCACCGATATACTTAAAGCCTGTTAATACCTCAATCAGCTTTACATTGTATTCTGCTGCAATGGCATCTGCCATATTGGTAGATACGATAGTCTTTACAAATGCGCCGTTATCGTGTAACAGATTCTTTTCCTTACGCTGTGAAAGCAGATATTCTGCAATCAGCATACCGGACATATTTCCTGTAAATGCCTTGTATTCGCCTGTCTTGGTGTCTTTTGAATATACACCGAGTCTGTCGGCATCCGGGTCTGTTGCCAGAATGATATCTGCATCTTTTTCCTTTGCCAGCTTTAATGCCAGTGTAAATGCCTTTGGGTCTTCCGGGTTTGGATATTCAAGTGTTGTGAAATCCGGGTCCGGTTTTTCCTGTTCTTTTACAATATAAACATGCTTAAAGCCCAGTTCTTTTAAAATTCTTCTGACCGGAACGTTACCTGTTCCGTGGAACGGTGTGTATACAATCTTGATATCATCCGCTACCTGTCTGATAATATCACCGTTGATGCTCATTTTCTTTAAAGCCTTGATATAAGCTTCATCCATATCATAGCCGATAACATTGTAAAGACCGCAGGCTTCTGCCTCGTCTTTTTCCATGGTCTTTACCGTATTGTAATCTGTAACAGCCTTTACTTCTGTAATAATCTGTGTATCCTTTGGTGCTGTAATCTGTGCGCCGTCTTCCCAATATACTTTGTAACCGTTGTATTCCGGTGGATTATGGCTGGCTGTAATGACAATACCTGCGATACAGTGCAACTGTCTTACGGCAAATGATAATTCCGGTGTCGGTCTTAATGACGGGAAGATATATGCCTTGATTCCGTTCGCATTCAGGCATAATGCTGCCTCGTCTGCAAATTCAGGGGACATTCTTCTTGAATCATATGCAATCGCAACGCCTCTGTCTGCTGCATTTTCCTTCTTAATAAAGTTTGCAAGTCCCTGTGTTGCCTTTCTGACAGTATAAATATTCATGCGGTTTGTACCGTTGCCGATAACACCTCTTAAACCACCTGTACCAAACTCTAAATCTTTATAAAAGCGGTCTTCAATCTCTTTTTCATTACCCTCAATTGATTTTAATTCAGCTCTTGTTGCCTCATCAAAATATTCATTGGCACACCACGCCTTGTAAGACTCCATGTAACCCATAACTTTAATCCTCCATATTTCTTCTTTTTACTGATTGAATTTATAAAAATTATAATACAATCCCTTTTTGAAATCAATCTTTTAATGATTCTTTAAATGCAGCAGCAACATTTTCTAACGCTTCCTGCTCATCCGGACCGTCTGCAATCAGCTCTATTTCATCACCGCATTTAATTCCTGCTGCTAAAATTGAAATGACACTCTTTGCATTGGCCGTCTTTCCTTCTCCATAAGCAAATGTAATATGGGAATCGTATTTGACAGCAGCATCGCACATTGCCCCCGCTGGTCTTAAATGTATTCCCAATGCACTTCCTACGACTATTTTTTCACTAACCATCTTTTCTCTCCCATCCGCTGTTTTCAGCTTTTTATTCTACCGGTTCTGGCCGGTTGTTTCAGAGGTACCGGCTGTTGTTGTTTCCTGTGTCTGCTGTGTTGTTGTTTCCGGCTGTGTCTGTGCTGCCTGCGCCTGTATCTTTACGGCTGCCTTATAGGTATCGTCCAGACTGCAGCCGCCCGGCAGCTGAAACTGTATCGATAATGTATATGTTCCTTCTTTTAAGCCTGTCAGATTCACCGTAGCTTTGATATCCGATGCCTGTGCTGCTGCCAGTGCTTCATCTGAACCTGTCAGTATTACATGAATGGTATCCTGATCGGTAATTGCCGCTTCCAGACCTGATGATAAACCGGAAAATGTAATATCAGATGTCTTCACCGTAAATTCCCTGCTGTGTACATCGGAAATCTTTACCGTAATGGAAACAACCGAATCCGATACCACACTCACATCAGACGGCACAAAATCTTCCATCCACAGACGAAATGTCTTATCACTGCTCAACCCTGTCACTTTTAACTGGTCGGAAGGTATCGTAATCTGTGTAATCTGGTCTAAAACCTTTGTCTCTCCCGAAATTGTAATCTGGTCTGCGGAACTTTGTACCTTATGAACGCTATAACCGTCCGCCGGTTCACCCGAAACAGAATATTTTAACGGTACGGTTTTAGACTTTTTGACACTTGCCGTATATTCCACTTCACTCTTTGACAGTTCAAGCTGCGGATCATCAATTACATTGCCGTCCGCATCGTATAAAACAATCGGTACAACACTCTGGATATTATCCTGTGCATTGCTGATGTCGCAGATGGCTTTAACCTGCGCAATCTTTGCAATGGTGGTTGATGAACCGGTAATCTTGATGGTCGATGGCGATACGGACTGTTTCGTGACTACATAGCCTTCCGCTTCCGTACCGTTGACTTCCATGCCAACATCAAACTGCTGTGTTACCCTGTTTTCAATATCCAACTTAACCGCTGTTGTCTTTGGCGTTACTTCGACATTGGTCAGCGTTTTGCCGTCTTTGACAACCTTTACATCAATATCGGCATAATCGGCAAATGCCGTAATCCTGCTTAAATCTGCCGTGGCTACAATATCTGCCGCTTTAATATCCGTGATAACACTTTTAGGTCCGCTTACATAAACCGAAATTTTACTGCCATCTGTAATCTCATACGTATAGCCCTTATCCGTAAGACTTTCTGTATTAATCAGCTGCACCGGAACGGTACTGATTGTCACCCCCATGGTCGGGTCGTAAATATTGACAATAATCGTCCACAATACAATTGCGCATAAAGCTGACAGGATTTTCAGGCTGAAATTTCTAAATATCTTTTCTTTCATTTTTCAACCTTCCTCTCCAAATCTTAAACGACTTGACATCTACTGTTTTCTTGCGCAGATACTCCAGCTTATTTCTTAAAGAATCCCTGTCAATGTCGCGGATAATTGAACCGCCCACCGCCACGGATACTGCACCGGTTTCTTCTGATACAATAATTGTAAAGCTGTCGGTGCCTTCACTGATGCCGACACCCGCACGGTGTCTGGTTCCCAGTTCCTTACTTAAGTTTGAATTATCTGACAGCGGAAGATAACACGTTGCCGCTACTACTCTGTTGCCCCGCACAATTACCGCGCCGTCATGCAACGGTGTATTATGTTCAAATATATTAATGAGCAGCTGGCTTGTTACAACACCGTCTACCTCGATACCGGTGCGGACATATTCCTCTAGAACCATATCCTGCTCGATAACGATTAATGCACCAGTCCGCACCGCTCCCATTTCATAAGCGGCACGGACAATCTCATCGGCTGTTTTGCTGCTGAAGCGTTCACCCTTTTCCCTGCCTTCACCAAAGTTAAACAGTCCGACAACCAGTTTTTTGCGCCCGAGCTGCTCTAACGCACGCCGAAGCTCCGGCTGGAAGATAATCACCAGCGCAATAATGCCAACACTGATGGTTTTTCCCGCAATCCAGAGAATTGTCTTTAAATTCAGTATATATGCAAACAGCGCAAATAATACTACAATGATAATTCCCTTGAGCAGCGCCCATGCTTTTGTATTTTTAATCCACACCAGAATGTTATACAGTACCACTGCAATAATGATAATCTCAATGACATCTGTCCACCCAATCCGTGGAATATATAATTTTGATAAATAATCGCTGAAAAAATTATTCCATGCTGTCACATACTCACCTCATTTCTGTTCCTTCCGGTCTTTACTCATTTTACCGCTTATAGCTTTTTTAAATATTTTCGTCATCCTGTTCTGATGAAGTCATATCACTGATGTCATGCGCCTTTTTCGTCTTTCTCGCATTAATCTGCTTGACCTTGACTTCAGCATTGACAATATTAATTTTCGGAACAGCTTTTACATAATAATAGTACTCATCATCTTCATACTGTACGTATTCCGTTCTGGAATAATCCACACTGAAAAACAAAATCTGGCACAGATACCCTACAACCCCGCCAAGCACGGTTCCCACAATCATCAGAATCAGATTGATTTTGGCACCTGTCACTAAAATTCCTGCAAGCAGTACGATAAACTGTACCACAATCCCTGCCGCAATGGCATAGGTCCACGCATTATCAATCTTTAGCCGTCTGACTGCATATACTGCCGTAATCGTAACAACCATTGCAATTACAAACAGAATCATTTCTTTATTATTAAACAGACTTTCTACAATATACGAAATCTGCTGCATACTGTCATTGACTGACTTTCTCGTCAGTGCCGTTTCATATTCACTGGCTGTCTTAATAATGTAAAAAATAATCACACCAAATGCCGCCGGAATCATGGCGAATGCGTTAAAGCACAGCCCCGCCGCAATTGGAAGCAGGTACGGCATTTTTATCCAGCAAAGCAGTACCGTAATCACTAAAAGATACCCCTGCTTCGGTGTAAAACGGTAATACAGCAGATACATTAAAAGCACGATTCCCAGTACAATCAATGCAAATTCCGCAGAAATCGCATATAAATGAACCAGCATAAATACCGATAAAAAAAATATCATAAATCCATTTGGAAGAAAGGCACACAATACTGCCATTGCCACGGCTATCAGCGGATTTTTCAGCTTTGACATATATCCGATGCTTGCATTAAGCATCAGAAAAGAAACCAATGCCATCACAAACCGTACTGCCGGAACCAGATACGTATCGTATTTATTATAGAATTTCTTAAATCCTTCCTTTAATTCCAGTAAAAAAACCATGTGAGTCCTCCAATACTATTTTTTCTTTCTCTGGCTGTCGTAAAAACGTTCCAGCTTGTTCAGTCTTGAAAAATACTTTTTCAGACCTTTCCGCGAATGATTATACTGATAGGCATAAACCATTGCCGCAATGATGGTATATACAATTAACATCAGGATATAATATATTCCCAGTCTTTTTCCCACTGCCGCATAATCGAGCGAATTAATGTCGGCAACCAGTTTTTCAAGGTTGCATAACACATACAGTATCACCATGATTATATATGCAAATGTTGTTGCAATTAATGTACGGAGTACGCCAAACGCTACATAATCCCCCTTAAAATAGCGGGAATTTTTAATCATCTGCCTGCCTTCGTTTTTTTCATAAATTGCCATTTTCGTCATCATTTTAATCTTATTTTCATTCAGCAATTAATTCACCTCACTGCAAGTCATATTAGTGTAAGCATATCATATTTTTTTCTAATTGTATATTACTATTTGCGAGTGACCGCCATTCGGGGCTACAACAATTCGTACCCGTCTGCCTTCTGCCGTAAAAGTTCTGTCTGTGTTGGCAGAAAGATAATTGCTCCACACCTGTCCGTACTCGTCCGGAAGCAGTCTGGCAAGCACCGTCTGAATCCTGCTGTCAAATGTGCCGCTTCTCTGCTTGATATAGATAATGGTTACATTCGGCTGTGTGATGATTTCTCCATAATATGTATCATTTTCTTCGCATACATAAACATTGGAATAACGCTGTGTAAATCCGATTCCTGAAAGTCCGTCTGAAATGCTGCCGCTGTTGTCACCATTGCCGGTGTTACTGCCGCTATTACTGTTGTTTGAGGAATTCCCGCCGTTTGTGGATGAATCGTCGTTATTGCCGGAATTACTGCCGGAAGAACCGCCCGTCGTGCCGGATCCACCGTTTGAAGAACCACCGGAGCTTCCCGAACCGCTGTCCGTACTGCCTGAATCATCTCCGCCATCCGAATCCGAATCACCGGAACCACCGTCGTATGAACCGCTTCCCGAACTGCCTGAGCCTGTCCATGAACCGCCTGCCTGCCCGCCGCCTGTACCTGTACTGCCGCTGTCAGAGCCGCTTCCTGCGGATGTTCCACCGGATGACGTACTGCCCGATGCACTGCTGCTTCCGGATGCACTATTTTTTGCAAGGGTTGTACCGGTGTAAACCGGAAGGTTATTTTTTGAACCCTGTGCCACATTTTCAATTCCTTCAATGACAACTGAATCGGAAACGGTTCCGACAGTTGCTGTTACAACGGTTGTTCCCACTGCCTTCACTGTGAGAATTCCGTCTTTATCAATCTCTGCCACAGACGAATCCGAACTGTTCCAGATGAGTGCCTGGTCCGTATTTTCGGGAACAACCAGTGCTGTCATCTTTAACTGCGTGCCTACCGGAACGGCACAGTCTTCAAATTCAATCTCTACTTCTGTTTCTGTATTGCTCATCTGCTGTGCCTGCGCCGAATCATCTTTTAACTTAATCCGGTCTACACTGACACTCGCCGCATTGCTTTCCTTTTCCTTTTTTTGCTGTATAGAACCGGAAACGATGGAAGCAACTGTCAGGATAATGACCACGCCTCCGACTACACCCGGAATGACCCAGTTCTTTATTTTATTTTTCTTTGCCATTTCTTACCTTTCCCGTTTTGTTTTTTACTTTAGTATACCACAATCCTGTGTGAATGAAAAATAAATATCGTGTAAAAATTGCAGAATCTTTCGACACAAACCTGCAATTTCTGTGCAAAACATAAAAACATATGGAAATCTTACAAAAATTGAAATTTATTTGATGATATCAGGGTCAAAAGGTCTAAGCCCACATGAGCTTGCTCATAGGTGGGCGAATGACCTTGTGACCCGCCCCAATATGAGCATAAAAGTGGGATGATAGTCCCACGATATGCGAATATTGGGTAGGATTGTGGGAGTGCGCAGCACGGAACAATCCGTAGATATCATAGTTGGGGGCTTTTGCCCCCAACGTCATTTGATTATTTGGATAATAGTGTGTTCTACTCACACAGCTGCTCATACCACTGCTTTGTCATACTGCTGTCTTTTGCATTAAAAAACATCGTCTGTGTGTCCGTCTGAATCAGAATGTACGGCGCATTTCCTTTATATATAAAAAGCATACATTTTCCGTAAGTATTCCCTTTAAAATGCCCTACCGCATAGGTTTCTGTTGCGCCGCCGTTGGTTTTCGTAAAATTATCGCGCGGCATTGTATCCAGCAGCTCTGCCCTCTGAATGGATTCTTTATCAAATGTGATTTTATAACCGCCGCCCTCAACCGTTACCCTGTTATTATCCATGGTAAAATCCACTTTGACATCAATCAGCGGAAGCATTGCCGCAACCGTAAATATGATAGTTCCTGCAACAACAAAGGTTAAAATGCCCGTCCATATTTTTGCCCCTGCCGTTGCATAATTAAAGGAATAATTTCCCGACTGCATCCGGTCCGCCACAAGCATATGTCTGTTATTGGGATTGTAATAAAATCCTGTTTTCCAGTATTCGTCATCATCAACATAAACCGGTGTGTCATCTGCATTTAAAATGGCATTTTTCTTTTTATACATCCGGAAAATCAGCACCAGAAATGCCACGCCTGACAGGCTTTCCAGTACGACATAGCTGTAAAACACAACCGCGTTCAGACTGTTAAAAATAAGTGCCTGTACGGCAATCATCACCCATGCCGCCGCATTACAGCTGCTCATGGCAAGAAGTGCTTCCCCGGTATATTTTTTTATCAGGTAATTGACCTGCTGGTTTTTCTGCGTATCCTGACTGTAAACCGTATGCTGTCTGCGGTTGATAAAAACATGCACTATCCACGCCGTTACCGATACCGCCACGGCACAGATACAGAATATCCCCATTTCTTCCCAAAAAACCGGACGTTTTCCACACAGAAACGGCAGTACGCACAGGATTTCTATTAAAATAACGACTGCGTGATACCTGTACGGCACTGCGCTTTTTTCTGTCATTGTCAGTACCGCCGTGTCGATGTAGACCTTCTTTTTCTGCCCTTCTACAAGCCAGCCCTGCGCCACCTTGTAATCATACAATTTCCGGTGCATTGCGGCATTGAAGTAAATCGCCGCTCCTATGTATGCAAAAATCCACACAATCCAGATGACAACATAAAGTGCTGTATTAAAAAAGCACAGTATGCTGAGTGCCATGATTAAAATCAGATTAATGATATGAAACCGCTTCATTTTTCTTCTGGCATTCGTGACCTGTTCTGTCACCCCCGGTTCTTCTGCGTGTTCCGGTGGAATATGCACCCCCAGAACCATTCCGTTATTATACCGGTACTGGCTCATCAATCCATACCACATCGCACCGATTGTAATTAAATTTGCCGACGCAAATGTTATAAACATAAAAATTCCCATACTTCCTCCTATCCGCAGACGTCACAAAACGTTGTGCGAAAATCTTTGATTTTAAGATTGTCTGCACACCTTCATCTTAGAATAAATCCCGTCGCACAGCTTTAAAAACTCTGCCTTTTCCATTCCCGTAATGCTGGCTTCCGCCGACAAAAGCTCTAATTCCGCTTCTAACTTTTCCCTGAACTGCAAATCCATATCAACAAAATCTGCCACTACCGCGCCGTGCCGTCTGTCAATCTTAATATAGCCTTCCGCCTTTAATATCTGATAAGCTTTATTCACGGTCATTGTATTAACGCCCGCTTCTGCTGCCAGCTGGCGGACTGTCGGAAGTTTTTCCTGCGCTTTTAATTCTCCTTTTCCGATTCCTTTCACTATCTGATTGCGAAGCTGCACATATATCGGCACTTCACTTTCCATATCCAGTTCTATAACCATCTTCCAGTTTCACTCCTTTCCGATGCGTTTTGTATTATTTGTATTATACATTATAATACAGATAATACTTTTGTCAACAAAATTTGGACTGATTTGCAGCTGTCTGTGCAAAAAAGAATGTGCAAAGCACATTCTCGCGCCGAGCGCGGTCGTTTGCGACAAACTACATCTTTGCGCGAGTGCGCATCATCGGCACGTAGTGCCTTTTTTGTAATAGGGAATTCTATCGGATTTTCCTATTACAAAAAAAAACTGCCATGCGAATGGCATCGCACGGCAGTCTCGTCTGTTGTCCTTATTAAGCTTTTATACATCTGCTGTAAATTTTCTCAAAAAACATTCCGTACAACGCACCGAACGCGTTGTGAAAAACACGGTAAAATACTGCGCCCGGAAGTCCTAAGAAGCTGACTGCAATAGCCATCGCTCCAAGTGAATTAAACACCGCCTGCCAGCCGTAGGTGGCTGACAGTCCCACACCGATTCCACCAAATATCCCGATATATGAATGAAGGGACTTCGGAACAAAACAGTAAATTAATATAAATACCAGTCCGCCGATGATATTGCCGGGGATTCTTCCCCCTACACGTCCCTTGATTTCTTCCGGGAACGGCAGTGTTACTGACATCACTGCAATGCCTGCCCACATACGGCGCGGCAGATGAAGGATTCCCGCAAGAAGCAGTGCTGTTGCAATCGCAAGTGCAAGGCGCAGCTGCCACTGTGTTCTTGACGACTGAAAATCCACTTCTTTAAATAAGTCTTTAAACGTTCTTTTAAATGTCCGCTTTCTGTGATTGCGGTAATAAACCGCCATTGTCAGAGCCGCGCCTGCCGCAATCGCCACAAGACGGTATAAATAAGCTTCACCGGTCACATCATAT
>OCMA01000466.1_pt1 | contig 16466 bp, 9 predicted proteins | sample 1538941 | NCBI WGS metagenome assembly OCMA01 (sample SAMN04168656, study PRJEB22393) | human gut metagenome | biome: human gut microbiome; feature: stool | host: Homo sapiens | collected 2014-03-17
TAGAATACATGCCTGTCACGCATGGGGTCACGGGTTCGAGTCCCGTACGCACCGCTGAGACTCAAGGACAACTGAGAGTCTGAAAGCGACAAAGTTCACAATTTCAATAAATTGTGGACTTTTTTTGTATTCTGCAAGTGCCAATCCAAGGACATCAAATAGCCCACTTCGGACAAAGTTCCGTTACCAAATCGTTACAGAAAAATTACCGTCTGATTATTGTAACGATTTTCATGCTAACTCACTGATTTGTCCGCTGTTGTCTCAATTTTGTCTGCTCATAATTCAATTAATAACCTTTCCTTTGTGGCATTGTGTAACGATTGTAACAAAGGATATAAAAACAGATGCATTTATGAGCAAAAGTACATTCAAAATTCTCTTCTATCTGAGAAAGAACTACGTAAACAAAGAAGGTAAGGCGAGCATTATGATTCGTATCACCGTAAACGGGGAAATGTCACAATTCAGTTCAAAACTGGATGTGGAGCCTCGTCTGTGGGACACCAAACTGGGACGTTTGTCAGGGAACGGAGCGAAAGCAAGGCAGGTGAACAACATGCTTGATGACATACGTACCGCATTGAACAACCACTACCGCTATATAGAATCAAGGGATTCCTTTGTAACTGCCGAGAAGGTAAGAAACGCTTTTCTCGGATATGAGGTGAAGCAACAGACCTTACTGGAGCTTTTCAAACAACACAATGAGGATGCAGAAAAACTTTGCGGCATCAGTAAGGCTCCTGCTACTCTTGTGAAATATGACCGAACTTACAGGCGGTTGGAAGAGTTCATGAAAGTAAAATATAGAATATCAGATATAGCGCTTCGGGAAATAGACCATAAGTTTGTGACAGATTTTGAGTTCTATCTAAGAACAGTGAGCCGATGTAATGAAAACACGACAGGAAAGTTCATGCAGATATTCCGTAAAATTGTTTTAATAGCCAAAAATAACGGATGGATAACAGTTGACCCGTTTGCCAATTATCATATCCACATGAAAGCTGTGGACCGCGGTTATCTGACGGAAGAAGAATTGGAACGCATTCTGAAAAAGGAGTTTCAGTCACAAAGGCTGGAACAGGTACGGGACATATTTATATTCTCGTGCTTCACGGGGCTTGCTTACATTGATGTTTATAACCTGAAAAAAGAAAATATTTGTACATCATTTGACGGTAGCAAATGGTTGAAGCTACATCGTCAGAAAACTGCCACTCCAGTAAACCTTCCACTTCTGAAAATTCCGCTGGCGATATTGGAAAAATACGAAGGAAAGTTAAAAAACAATCGTGTGTTACCTGTATTGAGCAATCAGAAAGCAAACTCTTACCTGAAAGAGATTGCTGATTTGTGTGGAATTAAAAAAAATATTACCTTTCACCTGGCAAGACACACATTTGCGACAACAACCACATTGTCTAAAGGTGTGCCGATTGAAACGGTATCAAAATTATTAGGACATACGAATATAAAGACTACCCAAATATACGCGCGTATAACTAATGAAAAGATACGTGAAGATATGAAGGTTTTAGCAAGTAAACTTACCAGTATAGAAGATGTTGCATTGAAGAGTAATGTAATATAGACGATTGGTTGTTCTTGTTTCAAACATTCCTGATTAACGGTAAGAACAAAAGATATGCTATGGTAAAGATTGGAAATTTTGAAATCGAATATGACCGCAATGCTCCGGAAAGGGTTGCCGTGAAAATAGAAACGGACAAGAACGGAGAAGTATGGCTTTCGAAATGTGACATCGCACGGGCATACGATGTGTTCGTACAGTCAGTGAATGCCGGACTGAAATCTCTGGCAAAAACAGGGGATTTTGACGAATACACGGATGTACGAGTGGAACATTTCATCTATAACGGAAAGAATTGCAGCACTGACCTTTACGGGTTGAAAACCATCGTCGCACTGGGATTCCGCATGAAAGGATTGAAGTGCGAGGCATTCAGAAAATGGGCGGCACGGAGGCTGGCGGAGTCATTTGAGGCAAAAAAGAATATGGTCATTCTCTGTATGACCGGTGAAAAGAGAAAGGGTTTGAACTGAAACCGCCGGATATGATGGATATGCGTGTCGGGGCAGTCTTTTTTGCAGGAGGCTGTCCCGACGCGTGTTTATATAAGCTAAAAAATGTGAAACTGTAAAACATACTTATCTGTAAACCGATAATAATGTGTAACTTATCTCCATCTTAAACCTGTAATTAAAGATAGAAACGGTATGGTGGAGGAATTTGACCTGCTTGAAGAGGTGGAAGTGCAGTTCTGCGATGAGGAATGCACGGAGTCGGTATGGCACGGAGTGGAATACAGCGAAAGCTTGTTTTGCCGGGAGAAACCGAAGTCGGAACTGACGGTAGTCATCAAAGAGGAAGGCATGATGTACTTTCTAGCTACTGACATGAAGGAGTTTGCCGGCCTGTGCCGGAAACACGGGTGGTACATCGTCTCGCACCAGCGGTTCAGCGAGGCGATGGAAATCGGCATGTGCCTGATGGAAGCCGGGAAACATGCGGGATGGTATTCGCTGGGCAGGTCGAAGGAATGGAATGCCATGATGAGGGATGTGCTGAACTTCACGTTTGAAAGGGAGAAGAAAATGGACTTCTATCCGTACGAAACGATGTTCAAGGGAGAAGTCCTTATAGACGGATGCAGGTGTCACTACCTGCATGACTATTACCCAACGAAAATTGAAAAGACGGACGAACACCAGAAACGGGTAAGCAACCTGATTTTCCGCTTCAAGGAAGGTGGACACTGCGGCGAGCTGGTCGCACGGATACTGGCATTGTGTCTGAAACATGCGGGCTTCAATGGCACGAAGGAAGACACGGTACTGATACCTATACCCGCATCGACAAGGGAAAGACAGCGGAAACGCTTTCCGGTGGTGTGCTACTACTTGTCGGAATGGCTGGGCATTACGGACGGATTCAAGGCTATATGGATAGCGGAAGACCGCGAACAGATGAAAGGCAGGGGAAAAGGCAAGGACACGCTCGGAAACCTGCAATTCACACGAAGGTATATCAAGGGCAGACACGTGCTCTTGCTGGATGATGTGTTCACAACCGGAGAGAGCTTCAGACAACTGCAACGAAAGATGAAACAACTGGGGGCATTGTCGGTTATCGGAGTGTTTCTGGGGAAAACAGTATAGCTTGATTCTATTACATATTTAATGACTGACCGATTAGGCGGCTTCATCCGTGCTTCATGCCGGGCGGAGCCGCCTTTCTTGTGCCCGTATGTGAAGAAACAGGGCACTTGTGGAAAGAATTACAGGAAATTTCGGGAAAATCATTCCCTACTATGGAAATACTATGGATTGTGCCTGCACGGAGTTGCGCACCTTTGCAGCGTAACCAATACGGAATAATATGGAAATAGTAACAATGGACAACGAGGTCGTGAAAACGATGATGGAGAAGATAGACCGGATAGCGGACTATGTTTTCAAGAAAGACAACGTGCCGAAGGAAGAAGCGGAAATCCTGCTGACAAGCGAGGAGGCGGCGGACCTGCTGAAAATCAGCACGAGGACACTGCAACGGATGCGCAAGGACAAGACTATTCCCTACATGATGGCAAGAAGCAAGTGCCGGTACAGACTGACGGATCTGGAGGAATGCGTGAGACGGAAAATTGTCCGCTGCAATCCGAAGACACTGGAGGAGTTCAAGCATAACTACCTGATGACAAGAAAGGAGGCAGACGATGGAAGCGGTTGGTAAGGACCTGTTTGAGGAATGGATGCAACGCATCATGGGACGGATTGACCGGTTGGACGGTATCATATCGGTACTGATAAACAAGGATGCTTCCGGGGTGAAGTACTTGGACGGGGAACGGATGTATGACAACCAAGACCTGTGCGAGATGCTGCGTACCAGCAAGCGGTCACTCCAACGTTTCCGCAGCGAATACGGACTCAAAAGCCGGCGCATCAGCCGCAAGAGCTATTACAAGGAGTCGGACGTGTTGGAGTTCATCAGCCGGAACATGGAAGAAGTTGTACTGGACGGCGGGAAAGTGCTGAAGATAAAGGAAGGCACAGGGAAGAAATCACCGGGCAAGACTAAAGAGAAGAAAGGAGGCAGGCGCACGGCAAGTCGCTTATGATAGGGAATTTTCAAGACGAAAAGAAAAAATGCCTGTATGGGTGGTTGCCGGCAGGCTTGTTCAATAACCAATAAAAAATCAATCAATGGAACAGAAAAAGAAAAAGGAAGAGGACGTGCTGGTTGTCCGCGACGAGAAGACGGGCGAAATCAGCGTGGTTGCCGGACTTGACGGCAAAGGTTATCCCAAGAGGATACCGCCGAAAGCGGAACACTCGCAGGAGTTTTTGCGCTTTGACCGCCACGGAGATGCGATAGACAATTTCTTCAGGAACTTCTACCGCCAGTGCAAGGAACCGACGCGCTTCGGTTTCTACAGGGTGGCAGCGGACATGGTGGAAGCACTGCTTCCGGTTATCAAGGACCTGCTGAGAGACCCTGCGGCAAACGCAGAACTGCTCGCTCCGCACAAGGTGGATACATCGGCGCACCAGCAAGCTGAGGAACAGCAGGCTACGGAAGAGGCGAAAAAAGAAAATGCCGAAACGGAGACTGAGGAACAACAGGCTGAGGAAGAGGTGAAAAAGGAAAATGCCGAGACGGAGACTGAGGAACAGCAGGCTACGGAAGAGGTGAAAAAAGAAAATGCCGAAACGGAGACTGAGGAACAACAGGCTGAGGAAGAGGTGAAAAAGGAAAATGCCGAAACGGAGACTGAGGAACAACAGGCTGCGGAAGAGGTGAAAAAGGAAAATGCCGAGACGGAGGCTGAGGAACAACAGGCTACGGAAGAGGTGAAAAGAGAAAATGCCGAAACGGAGGCTGTGGAACAGCAGGCTGCGGAGGAAGCGAAAAGAGAAAATACGGAAGAAGACAATGTGGAACAACAAACAAATGAGAAAATGGAAGAAATGAAACAGGAAAATCAGGAACAGCAACCGCAGGCAACGGAAACGCAGGCGGTACAGGGACAGGAACCGGCACAGGACGGGAAACCGCAGGCGAAGACGCAAAGACCGAACCTGATAGCGGACGGCGACGTGGACTGGAAGGAACTGGAACGGTTCGGGGTGAAAAGGGAAAACCTGTCTGAAAAGGACATGAAAGCCCTGATGAATTACGGCAAGACGAATCTGGTGACGGTGAACCCGACCTTCGGCGGTGATAGCTACGAGCTGCAAGCCCGCCTCTCGTTCCAGAAGACGGAAGACGGGGCATTGAAGCTCACTCCCCACTTCGTTCGCCACGAGCCGAGGCTTGACATTCCCCATAACGGCTATACTTTCACAGATGAAGACAAGAAGAAACTGAAGCAGACAGGCAATCTGGGCAGGCTGGTGGATGTGGCGGATACGAAAACCGGGGAGATGCGTCCGTCGTACATCAGCATCGACCGCCTGACGAATGAAATCGTGGACATTCCGGCAAGCAAGATACGCATCCCGGACAGAATCGGACTGACGGAACTGTTAAAACCGGAACAGGACATCCTGCGTGCAGGACTGGCACTGCCCAAGGAGGTGACGCTGAAGAACGGGCGCAAGTTTGAAGCCGTGTTGCAAGTGAGTGCGGAGAAACGCGACGTGGAGTTTGTGCCGGAATATCTGTGGCAGGGGCAATCGCAGAGACGTGGAAACGGACAGGAGAAGAAACAGCAGAGCCCGGAAGCCCCGGATGCTCCCGGACAGCAGCAGAAGGAAGCCGGGAGTCAGGAGAACGGACAACGACGCAACCGCTCGTGGACGAACGAGGACGGCAGCATCCGCCCGATAGGGAAATGGAAGGACGACATATTTACCGAACAGCAGAAGGCGGACTATGTGGCGGGCAAGACCGTGGTGCTCGCCAATGCGAAGGACGACCAAGGACAGCCCTGCACGAAATATCTGAAGTTCAACCGCGAGAAAGGCAGACCGCTGACCTATTCGGAAAACCCCGACCTCGCGCAGACCGTCGCCCCGTCGAATGAGAGCCGCACGCAGCTCGCCGTGAACAACGAGGGCAAGACCAACGAGGCGACCAAGCACCTGAAGGAGCCGCTTACGCAGGGACAGACCGCCCCTAAGGACGACGCCCAGCAGAAGCAGCAGACGAAGAAATCCAAAGGCATGAAGGTTTCCTGAGTGCCGCCACTGAATCCATAAAAAATTAAAAGAGAATAAACAACGGAATGAAACGGGGCTTCATGCGCCATGCCCTGCATATCCCACGGACACCGGCGTACCCCGTTCCATTCCACAAGAAACAATAGTATCAACGACTAAAACAGGAAATATATGATTACCATACTGGCTGAAAAACCGAGCGTGGCGCGTGAGATAGCACGCATCACCGGAGCGACAAGGAAAGAAGAAGGATATTACACCGGAAACGGATACCACGTGACATGGGCGCTGGGGCATCTGGTGCAACCCGCCCTGCCTGACAGGTACGGCTTCAAGGGCTTCCGCAGGGACAGCCTGCCCGTGATACCGGAAGAATTCATGCTGATTCCCCGACAGGTAAAGACGGACAAGGGCTACAAGGCGGACGCGGCAGCGGTGAAGCAGATAAAGGTGATAACGAAGCTGTGGCAGGAAAGCGAGGGCATCATCGTGGCAACGGACTGCGCACGCGAAGGGGAACTGATATTCAGATACCTGTATGCCTATACGGGCTGTACGCTGCCCTTCCGCCGGCTGTGGATAAACTCGCTTACGGACACTGCCATCCGCAAGGGATTGAAGGAACTGAAGGACGGGCATGAATATGACGACCTGTATCTGGCGGCAAAGGCACGCAGCGAGGCGGACTGGCTGGTGGGCATCAACGGCACGCAGGCGCTGACCGTCGCCGCCGGGCGGGGAACGTATTCCGTGGGACGCGTACAGACACCCACGCTGGCAATGGTCTGCAAGCGGTACCGGGAAAACAGACGCTTCACGCCGGAGCCGGTACACCAGCTGCATTTTTCCGTGCCATCGGCAAATGCGGGTACGGTGGTGAAATTCGCTTCCGTGAAGAAATGGCAGGACAAGAACGAGGCAGCTATACTATATAATAAGGTAAAGGCGAAGATGTGCGCCACCGTGACCAAGGTCGAAAAGAAGCAGAAGGTGGAGAACCCTCCGCTGCTGTACGACCTGACCACACTGCAAAAGGAAGCGAACACGAAGCACGGCTTTACGGCAGAACAGACGCTGGAACTGGTGCAGAAACTCTATGAGGCGAAGCTCGTCACCTATCCGAGAACATCGAGCCGCCATATTCCGGAAGATGTGTTTGCCGAAGTGCCCCTGCTGCTTGAGCGGCTGGCAAGCCACTCCACACTTTCGGATAAAATCGTGAACTTGGACGGACTGAACCGCCGGAGCGTGGATGCCTCGAAAGTAACCGACCACCATGCCCTGCTGGTAACGCCGAACCGACCGCTTGCCCTCTATAAGAACGAGCAGATTATCTACGACATGATTGCCGGACGTATGGTAGAGGCATTTTCGGAGGAATGTGTGAAGGATACGGCTACCGTAGTAGCGGAGGTGGTGCCGGACGCAGGCGAAAGATGCGAGGGCCTGACGTTTGAGGCGAAAGGCTGCATCGTGCGCAAGGCAGGCTGGCGCGGTGTGTACGGAGAGTATGGTGAGGACAACGGGAATACGGCATTGCCGGACTGGACGGAAGGTGACACACTGGTGATGGCGGGCTGCACCATGAGTTCGGGCATGACCCGGCCGAAACCGCTGCATACGGAAAGTTCGCTGCTGGCGGCGATGGAAACCGCCGGGCGTGATGATGTGGAGGATGAGGAGGCACGCCAAGCCCTGAAGGACTGCGGCATCGGCACACCCGCCACCCGTGCCGCCATCATCGAAACGCTGCTCAGAAGGGAATACATGGTGCGCGTGAAGAAGTCGTTGGTACCGACGGAGAAAGGGCTCGCCCTGTATTCCATTGTAAAAGACATGGACATCGCCGATGTGGAAATGACCGGACAGTGGGAAGCTGAGCTGGCTGAGATTGAGAAAGGAAAGACACCGCATGAGGCTTTCATGAGGGATATAGAAAGCTATACCCGAAAGATTACCACGGACTTGCTTGCGTGTGACCGTATTTTCGGGCACAAGGCGTCGGGATGCGCCTGCCCCAAGTGCGGCAAGGGCATGATGCAGTTCTACGGCAAGGTAGTGCGCTGCGACAATCCGGACTGCGCCCTGCCCGTATTCCGCCAGATAGCCGGCAAGACACTTACCGACGGGGAGATGACCGATTTGCTGGCAAAAGGAAAGACGGAAGTCCTCAGCGGCTTCAAGAGCAGGCAGGGCAAGCCGTTCAGTGCGGCGGTCGCCTTCGACGCGGACTTCAACACGAACTTCATCTTTCCCGAAGCCAAAGGCGCAAGAAAAGGCACGAACATGAAAGGAAAACAAAAATAATGCGTAACTTCGCCACTGGTTCATGTCATAATCTGTTTCAATCCGTTGATACTCTTTATTCACATGGATTTAGTGGCGGCACCCGGAGGGATACCGGGTGCCTTTTTATTTCCTTTCCAAAATCATTCATCCACTAAATCCATCAGAAAATGAAACAGAACAAGAGAACCGCTCCGGCGGAACTGTCCTACTACGGACTGTACCTGCTGGACTACCTGAGAAAATACCATCCCGACAAAGTAATTGATACCGAGTTTATAACCGGAAGGGAGGAAGCCGCCGCCGAAACCTTCGAGAAGGCAAGGCTGGAGGGAAGCTCCATGGAAGCCGCACAGGAGGAAGCCATGCGCGTCCTGCTCGAAGGACTCCACTTCTCCTCCTACGCCCTGCTGTACGAGGTGGTGGAGAACGAGTTCGCCGACGAGGTGGCGGCATCCGACCGCGAGGCGTTCTGCCGGAAACTCTTCCCCTATCTGAAAAACCTGCTCGGCGGTTACGATACGTCGGACGACACTTTCGCCCTGTCGCCCGACCACGACCTGCTCTACACGGAGCTGACCGGAACCGTCATGCTTTATCTGGAGTCCTATGGCATTCAATAGGAAACAGAAGCTGAGGGACAACATCGAGGCGATACGGACGGCATTCACGCTCGACCGGGAAGGGCGCACGCCCACCGGAAGGGAGCGCGTGCTGCTGGGGCGGTACTGCGGCTTCGGGGGACTGAAGTGCATACTGAACCCGGCACGGGAGCTGACGGATGCCGTACACTGGGCGAAATCCGACCTCGAACTGTTCGCCCCTACGGTGGAGCTGCACCGTATCATCCGGGAAAACAGCCGGGACGACATGGAGTACAAGCGCTATACGGATTCGCTGAAAGCCTCGGTGCTGACGGCGTTCTACACTCCGCAAACCATAACGGACACCATAGCGGAGGTACTGCACGACCACAAGGTGCGCCCAAGGCTGGTACTGGAGCCGTCGGCAGGCATGGGCGCGTTCATCAGCCCGGTGCTGTCGAACAACCTGCAGGCGGAGGTGATGGCATTCGAGAAAGACCTGCTGACGGGCAAGATGCTCGGACACCTGTACCCGCAGCAGAAGATACGCACGGAGGGCTTCGAGAAGATAGAGAAGCCTTTCCTGAACCGTTTTGACCTTGCCATTTCCAACATACCCTTCGGGGACATCGCCGTGTTTGACGCGGAATACGAGAAAAAGTCGGTCATGTACCGGATAGCGGCGAAGAAAGTGCATACGTATTTCTTCCTGAAAGGACTGGACGCGGTGCGCGACGGTGGTGTCGTGGCATTCATCACCTCGCAGAGCGTACTGAATACGGAAGGCAACGGAGGCACGCGCTACCTGATGATGAAGCAGGCGGACCTGTTGTCCGCCATCCGTCTGCCGAACAACCTGTTCTCGGAAAACGCCAACACGGAAGTGGGTTGTGACCTGATAATCCTACAAAAGAACATCAACAAAATGGATTTGTCTGAAGAGGACATGCGGTTTACCCGGACGGTCAGAAGCAACCATACCGGAGTCGTTACCAATGAATATTTCCTTGACCACCCGGAACGCATCATCCATACCGAGGCGAAAAAGGATACCGACCCCTACGGCAAGCCCGCCATGATATACACGCACAGCGGCGGTATGGAAGGTATCGCGATGGATTTGTATAAAATGCTGTCGGAAGACCTGTCGGTACGGCTGGACTTGGAACGCTACAACGGCATCAAAGGCGAAAGGCAGGAAGCACGGCAAGAGATGCGGCAGGACATGGCCGTACAGACCGAGGGTATTGAGACGAAAAGAGAAAATATCCATTCGGCTGCGGGTGAACCGGCGAAGGCGAAAAGAGAAAACTCCGCTTCGGTTGCGGAAGAACGGACGGAGGTGAAAAAAGAAAGCGGATTGCCGGATGCAGGTGCAGCGGACCGGACAAAAAGGGAAGCAAACAGTGTGCAGCCGAAAGTGCAAGCCATGACCGGCATGTCGCAAGAAGCGCAAAGCAGACAGCCGGAAGCCCCGGTGATGGATTTGTACGACCTGTTCGGCTACACGCAGGAGGAAAGGCGGCTGGCGGAACGCGGACTGAAACCGGAGCGGAAGAAGGGCAGCAAGTCCAAGACTGCAAAGCCGGTACAGGCATCGCTGTTCGTGCTACCGGAAGACGGTATCGGAATGAAAGCGGACAAAGGAAAGACGGAGGCAGGTGCCGCCATTACCCCGGAAGAGGCAAAGGAAATGGAGGAAATCATCCGTGGCACAGCAGAGGTGGAAGTTACTCCGGTGGAAATGACCGCACCGAAAACAGAAGACACGGCACCGCTACAAGAGGACGGTGACCCGGAGGACGCCGTTTACCGCAGCCTCGACTGGGAAACAAATCCGCCCATCAACGGATTCTATGAAACGATGATGTCGCTCACGCCGGAACAACGGGCGGAACTGCGCCGGCTGGGAAAGGTAAAGATGGAAGCCAATGCCGTCAAACGGACAGTCGGGACATCGGAGGCGCAAAGAGAAAAAGTCCATGTGGGGAAAACAGAAGAACCGCAAGGTACTGCTGCTACGGCGGTCTATCCGATAGAAAACGGATTCGAGGCGGAACGCGACAGACGGATAGCGGAAGTGGAGAAAGCCCTACGCGCGGAGGAAGCCGCCCTGACACCGGAAGAGAGGCAGCGCAAGCGGGAGGAGGAAATGATGCCCCGCCCGTACAGCCGACCGCTGGAGCCGCACCTGAAGGACGGCTCGCTGGCATGGGTACACACGCAGGGCGTGCGCTATCAGGTGGGCGTGCTGAAGGACGTGACCCGCTACGGGGCAACCTTCCATCCGCTGGACATGGAGGGTATGCAGAAGGAGAAAGCTCAGCTGTACATCTCGATGCGCGACACCTACGAGCGGCTCTACGCACAGGAGGCGGAACGGCAGGAGGCAAACGACATGCTCCGCCGCCACCTGAACACCTACTATGACGAGTTCACGATGCGCTACGGCTGCCTGAACGCCAGACAGAACGTAAAGCTGCTGATGATGGACGCCTCCGGGCGCAACATGCTGGCACTGGAACGCAGCGAGGGCGGCACGATGGTGAAGGCGGACATATTCGACCATCCCGTTTCCTTTTCGCAGGAAACGACCGTCATGGCGGAATCGCCGGAAGAAGCCCTGTCCGCCTCGCTCAACCGCTACGGCGGGGTGAACCTGCCGTATATGGAATCCCTGTGCGACATGGCACGGACGGACATGCTGGAAGCGTTGAAAGGCAGGGTGTACTACAATCCGCTGGCAGAGGGTTACGAGATAGCCGACCGCTTCATCGCCGGTAACGTTGTGGTGAAAGCGAGGGAGGTGGAGGAATGGGTAAAGGGAAACGAGGGGCACGAGATGATGCCGCAGGCACGGGAGGCTTTGGAGGCTTTGCGCGAGAACATCCCCGAACAAATCCCGTTTGAGGACCTTGACTTCAACTTCGGGGAGCGGTGGATACCCACGGGGGTGTATGCCGCCTACATGAGCCGCCTGTTCGATACGGATGTGAAGATAGGCTACTCGGAGAGCCTCGACGAGTATTCGGTGGCGTGCAGCCACAGGACGATGAAAATCACCGACGAGTTTCTGGTCAAGGGATATTACCGCCACTATGACGGGATGCACCTGCTGAAACACGCCCTGCACAACACCTGCCCGGACATGATGAAGAAAGTCGGCGAGGACGAGAACGGTAACGACATAAAGGCACGCGACAGCGAGGGCATACAGCTCGCCAACGCCAAGATTGACGAAATCCGAAACGGATTCACGGAATGGCTGGAGGAACAGTCGCCGGAGTTCAAGAAACGGTTGACGGACATGTACAACAACAAGTTCAACTGCTTCGTGCGTCCGAAATATGACGGCTCGCACCAGACCTTTCCCGGACTCGACCTGAAAGGGCTGGGAATCACCGACCTGTACCCCAGCCAGAAGGACTGCATCTGGATGCTGAAACAGAACGGCGGAGGAATAGCCGACCACGAGGTGGGCACCGGCAAGACGCTTATAATGTGCGTGTCAGCACACGAGATGAAGCGTCTGGGGCTGGTACACAAGCCGATGATAATCGGGCTGAAAGCCAACGTGCGCGAGATAGCGGAGACCTACCGCAAGGCATACCCGAATGCCCGCGTGCTGTACGCATCGGAGAAGGACTTCGAGGCGGCAAACCGCGTGCGCTTCTTCAACGACATACGGAACAACGACTGGGACTGCGTCATCATGAGCCACGACCAGTTCGGGAAGATTCCGCAGTCGCCGGAACTGCAACAGCGGATATTGCAGGCGGAGCTGGACACGGTGGAGGAAAATCTGGAGGTGCTCCGTTCGCAGGGCAAGGATGTGTCACGCGCCATGCTGAGGGGATTGGAGAAGCGCAAGTTCAACCTGACGGCCAAGCTGGAGAAGGTGGAGCACGCGATAAAGTCAAGGACGGACGACGTGGCGGACTTCAGGCAGATGGGTATCGACCACCTCTTCGTGGACGAGTCGCACCAGTTCAAGAACTTGACATTCAACACCCGGCACGACCGCGTGGCGGGGCTGGGCAACTCGGAGGGCAGCCAGAAGGCACTGAACCTACTGTTCGCCATCCGCACCATTCAGGAGCGGACGGGAAAGGACTTGGGGGCGACGTTCCTGTCGGGCACGACCATCAGCAACTCGCTGACGGAGCTGTACCTGCTGTTCAAGTACCTCCGCCCGAAGGAGCTGGAAAGGCAGGACATCCGATGCTTCGACGCATGGGCGGCGATATTCGCCAAGAAGACGACGGACTTCGAGTTCAACGTGACGAACAACATCGTGCAGAAGGAGCGCTTCCGCTACTTCATCAAGGTGCCGGAGCTGGCGGCGTTCTATAACGAGATAACCGACTACCGCACGGCGGAGGACGTGGGCGTGGACAGACCGGACAAGAACGAGGTGCTGCACAACATACCGCCCACCCCCGACCAGGAGTATTTCATCAAACAGCTGATGGAATTTGCCAAGACGGGTGACGCCACACTGCTGGGCAGGCTGCCTCTGTCGGAAACGGAAGAAAAGGCGAAGATGCTCATCGCCACGGACTACGCGCGGAAGATGGCGCTGGACATGCGCATGATAGACCCGGAATATGAAGACCACCCGGACAACAAGGCAAGCCACTGTGCGAGGACGATTGTGGAATATTACCGGAAGTATGACGCGCAGCTCGGCACGCAGTTCGTATTCTCCGACTTGGGTACCTACCAGCCGGGCGGGTGGAGCGTATATACCGAAATCAAGCGCAAACTGGTGGAGGACTACGGCATACCCGCCCATGAAATCCGCTTCATTCAGGAGTGCAAGAGCGAGAAGTCAAGGAAAGCGGTGATAGAAGCGATGAACGAGGGATATGTGCGCGTGCTGTTCGGCTCGACCTCGATGCTCGGCACGGGCGTGAACGCCCAGCGCAGGGCGGTGGCAATCCACCACCTTGATACGCCGTGGCGACCGTCTGACCTCGCCCAGCGCGACGGTCGGGCGGTGAGAAAGGGCAACGAGATAGCGAAGCTGTACGCTGACAACAAGGTGGACGTAATCATCTACGCGGTGGAGAAGTCGCTGGACTCGTACAAGTTCAACCTGCTGCACTGCAAGCAGACGTTCATCTCGCAGCTCAAAAGCGGTGCGATGGGTGCAAGAACCATAGACGAGGGGGCGATGGACGAGAAGTCGGGCATGAACTTCTCGGAGTACATGGCTATCCTGTCAGGGAACACCGACCTACTGGACAAGGCGAAGCTGGAGAAACGCATCGCCTCGCTGGAGGGAGAGCGCAAGTCGTTCAACAAGGGCAAGCGCGAGTCGGAACTGAAACTGGAGTGCAAGACCGGGGAACTGAGGAACAACCAAGCCACCATAGCCGCCATGACAGAGGATTGGGAGAAATTCACCACCGCAGCACAGACAGACAAGGAGGGCAACCGGATGAACCTGCTGAAAATTGACGGTCTGGATTCCACCGACGAAAAGGAAATCGGCAAGCGGTTGCAGGAGATTGCGAAGAATGCCGCGACCGGAGGGCAGTACAAGCGCATCGGAGAACTGTACGGTTTCCCCATCGAGGTTGTCAGCGAGCCGACACTAAGGGACGGGCTGGAGTTCACCGACAACCGTTTCGTGGTGGCGGGCAATTACAGGTACAACTACAACAACGGGCATCTGGCGATGGCTGACACGCACGCCGCCGCCACGAACTTCCTGAACGCTCTGGAGAAGATACCGGGCATCATCGACCAGTATAAAAAGAAAAACGAGGTGCTGGAACAGGAAATTCCGCAGCTCCAAGCGATAGCGGGCAAGGTATGGAAGAAGGAGGACGAGCTGAAACAGCTGAAGTCCGAGCTTGCCGCCCTTGACCGCAAGATACAATTGGAACTTGCACCTCCCACACCGGAAACCGCCGAAAACAAGCAAGAAGATGAGAATGCCATCCAAGTGAACAGCCATCTGCCGGAAATTTCCAAAGACAGGAAAATAGGCGGTTTCAAAATGTAAGGAAGCCCGTGTATATAAAACAGAAAAACCGACAAAGACATTGTTTATGTGCCTTTGCCGGTTTTTTGTCTAAATTAGTATTCTATAACGCATAAAATATTTGTATCCATGTATGTAATATGCTGTTATTTTTGTATTTTTGCTTTTGGAGGGTATTGTTCTCCCTAAATCAAAAGTATTATGGACGCATATCGACCCAAGCAGCGCATCACACTCTCATTCGCCAAGCGGAACGGACGCAAGTGTATAGCAGCCGCCTATGGTGGCGATGACACATTGCGACAAAATTTGTCGCGCGAACCCGGTGCAATCATGACAGGCGATACCGCCTATCTGCCGGCAGAGAATTTCGTGCTTGCCGAGTTCTTCGACCGCTATGTGAAAATGGCATTTATAGACTATTCCGCCATCAAGGAAACCGCACTCCGTAAAGAGGAAGACAAACGGCCGCCACTGCCGGAAGGCTATCTGGAAAAACTTCAGCAAGTGCGTTACAGTGACCATACCGTAAGGGTATATACCTCCTATTTCCGCGATTTCCAACAATATTTCGAGGGGCGTAAGATTGAAACGGTTACCTCCAGCGAGATAAACGACTACCTGTTGTATCTCATCCACGAGAAAAACATATCCTCCTGCCAGCAAAACCAGCGTATCAACGCCATCAAGTTCTATTACGAGAAAGTTCTTGGTCAGGAACGGCGGTGTTACAAGGTGAACCGTGCCAAACGGGAGAAGACGCTGCCCGACGTGCTGAGCAAGGAGGAAATAAAGAAAATACTCGACGTGACGGTGACAGACCTGCGCTTCTTCTGCATGTTCTCCATACTCTACTCCGCAGGGTTGCGCATCAGCGAACTGCTGGAACTGAAACCCGGCGACATCAACGAATCCCGCTCCCTGATACGGGTGCGACAGGGTAAAGGGAAAAAAGACCGCTACACCCTGCTGTCAAAACCGTTGATGAAAAAGCTAAAGGAATATAACAAGTTGTACAAACCAAGGATATGGTTATTCGAGCGCAGACCTGAAGAACCTTTCACCGAGAGTATCGTGTCGAAACGGCTGAAGGCAGCGGCCCGGGAAGCGGGAATCACGAAACGGATTTATCCGCACCTGCTGCGCCATTCGTTTGCCACCCACTTGCTGGAACAAGGCACTGACATCAAGATAGTGAAAGAGCTTATGGGACATAACAACATCAAGACAACGGAAAGGTATGTCCACATAGCCGACACTTTCAAAAGCAATGTCAAAAGCCCGTTGGACGATCTGTTGATGGAGGAAGACGGGGTCTGATACTTAAAGGAAATAACAGCCAAATCGGCTGATAGTATAACATTCAAGGCCTTGAAGTTACTATTAGACTGTATAATAAGCAGTTGCAAACA
>OCMA01000519.1_pt1 | contig 14986 bp, 8 predicted proteins | sample 1538941 | NCBI WGS metagenome assembly OCMA01 (sample SAMN04168656, study PRJEB22393) | human gut metagenome | biome: human gut microbiome; feature: stool | host: Homo sapiens | collected 2014-03-17
AGGCACAGATAAGACCTTGTTTGATGGCTTATATATTTCAGGCAATAAAGAGCTTTGTGATGAGCATATGGGGAAGTATCCTGTTATATTTCTTTCATTCAAGGGTGTGGATGGTTTAGACTTTACTACGGCAAGACGTATGCTGTGTGCTATTTTAAAGGATGAGCTTGACAGACATTACTATTTGAAGACCAGTGATGTATTGACTGATGAGGATAGAACACTGTTTACAAAGATGCTTCATGGGCAGGATGACAATATTGAGGATAGTATACGAATGCTTTCAAAGCTGTTGTATAAGCACTATGGTCAGAAAGTAGTTATTCTCATAGATGAGTATGATGTTCCACTCGACAAGGCTTTTCAGAATGGCTACTACAAGGAGATGGTTTCTCTCATCAGGGGGCTTTTCGGGCAGGCGCTCAAGACCAATGAGTTTTTACAGTTTGCTGTGCTTACAGGCTGCCTTCGTGTGTCAAAGGAGAGCATTTTTACAGGGCTCAATAATTTTGAAATCAATTCTATTGTGGATATCGACCATGATGAGCAGTTTGGCTTCACTGATGATGAAGTTATGAAGCTGCTTTTAGACTATGACAGGAGCGAGAGGTACCCGGATGCAAAGGAATGGTATGATGGCTATCATTTTGGTAATGCGGATATTTATTGTCCGTGGGATGTGATTAATTTTGCCAAGAAGCTTGTTTCAGATCCGTCAGCCAGACCGAGTGCGTTCTGGATTAACAGTAGTGGCAACGATATGGTGAAGCGCTTTGTGGACAAGGCTGACCAGACCACGAGGGATGAGATTGAAAAGCTCGTGGCAGGTGGATTTGTGGAGAAGCAGCTTCGTCTTGATCTGACATATGATGAGATTGACAATACTATTGACAATCTGTGGAGCGTGCTTTTCACTACCGGTTATCTCACCAAAATTGGTGAGGTCAAGGTGCCTGACAGCGAGAGCTATGCCTATAAGCTTGTGATTCCTAATAAAGAGGTGCGTGAGGTGTTTATTCTTCAGATTCAGGAGTGGTTCAAGGCTGTTGTTGCAAATGATGATGATACTATGAAGCTTTTATCAAAGGCAATTCTGGATAAAGATGAGAAACAGATTACCAGGCAGCTCAATATCGTTATGAGCCGCATGATTAGCATACTCGATACCAAGGCGCCTGATGCTATGAAGGAGAATTTCTATCATGGCTTACTTCTCGGTCTACTGCGTGGCAGCAATCCGGACTGGCTGATTAAGTCCAATCGTGAGTCGGGAGATGGCTTTAGTGATATTTTGATTGAGCCGGAGGATCCAGATGCTGGGATCGTTATAGAGGTGAAGTATGCTAAGGAGATGAAGGAGCTTGACGCAGCATGCGAGACTGCTATGGCACAGATTAAGAATAAGCGCTATGATGAGGCTCTGCGGGATGAGGGGCGGTGTGATATTTTAGCCTATGGCATTGCTTTTTGCAGGAAGCGGTGCAGGGTGGTTGGTGAGAAGCTGTAAATTATTTTTACTTTATACCAGAGGCTGGTATAGCGGATTATTTTGGAGGTGTTTTTATGAAGCTTAAAACAGGACAAAAGTGCGCATTCGGATTTGGCGCATTCGGAAAAGATATTGTGTATATGCTTATTTCATCGTATTTGCTCTACTACTACAATGTAGTGCTTGGGATGAGCAGTGTGTTTATCGGCACGGTGATGATGGCGGCGAGGATTTTTGATGCGTTCAATGACCCTGTGATGGGCATTATCGTAGCAAAGACGCGTACCGGGTGGGGCAGGTTCAGGCCTTGGATTTTTGCCGGCACGGTGCTCAATGCCGTGACCATATATGCTTTATATGCCACTCCTGAGTCTATGGGTGATTCAGCGCAGAGAGTGTGGCTTACAGTGTTTTACTTTGCATGGGGCATCACATATACGCTTATGGATATTCCGTTCTGGTCTATGATTCCCGCAATCACTGAGCCGGGCAGCGACAGGGAGCAGCTTACATCGCTTGCGAGGACATGCTCTGGCATTGGAGATGCTATCCCTACGGTGCTCACGATGACAGTGGTGCCTATTCTTGGTGCAGGAAGCTCTATGGCTGACTACAGGATTGGATTTAAGTGGTGGGCACTTATTATAGCGGTAGTATTTGTGATTTCTGAGCTTGTATGCGTGGCATGTGTGCCTGAAAGACCGGTTGCCTGTGATGAGAAGCCGGGAAAGATATCCGACATGTTTAAAGCCTTATTTAAGAACGACCAGGCTATGACTGTTGTGGTATCAATCATTCTCGTGTATACATCACTCAATATCTGTGGTAACCTGGTGCTTTATTTCTTCCGGTTTGATGTGGGAAACGAGGGTGCATATTCTATATTTGCTGCAGTTGCTTTTGCAGCACAGGTGCTTGTCATGATGGTTATACCGCTGCTTCGCAAGAGATTCAGCAAAAGCCAGCTTTTTATATCAGGATTTATTATTCAGATAGCAGGCTTTGCGGTGATACTTATCATGGCATTTGCAAAGCTCTACACGCCGCAGAGCTGGTACATACTCTGCCTGCCGGGTATTTTGATTTATCTGGGCTACGGTATGCTCAATGTTATCATGACTATATTTCTTTCAGATTCTGTTGATTATGGTGAGGTGATGAATGGCACGAGAGAGGAGTCGGTCATTTTCTCAATGCAGACATTTACGGTAAAGCTCGCTTCCGGTGTAGCGGTATTTCTGGCTGGGCTGGTGGTTGACTGGATACATCTGGATACCGCGGCTGCGGTACAGACACAGGATACACTTGATGCTCTTCGTATGTGGATGACGATTCCGTCTGTTATCCTGCTCATTGTGGGCATATTTGTATTTAAGAGGTTTTATAAGCTGGATGATACAAGGATGGAAGAAATTAAATCCAAGCTTAATTAAAAACTGCTTAGAGTCTGTAGAATTGTATACGAAAACAAATAACGCCCATGCATGAATGCATGGGCGAATTTTTATTTCTTAAGCTTCTTCTGTGCTGTAGAAAGCATCAGTTTAATACGGTTCAGCTGGTTTACCTCAGAAGCACCCGGATCATAATCAATAGCCACGATATTGGCATCCGGATGATCATGTCTGATTTTCTTTATAACTCCCTTACCCACAATATGGTTCGGTAAGCATGCAAAAGGCTGTGCACAGATGATGTTTGTGACGCCCTCATTGATGAGCTCAAGCATCTCACCTGTCAGGAACCAGCCCTCACCGGTCTGATTACCGCACGAAACGATAGGAGAAGCATACTCTGCGAGATCCTGCACGTGAGCGGTTGGCTCAAAATGCTTGCTCTTAGCCAGCTCATCTCTAGCATCCTTTCTGAGCCACTCGAAGAAGGCGATAAGGCGGTTGTTCATAAACTTAGCTTTCTTAGAAGCACCGAGATAGTCAGCCTTGAAATTCGTGTTGTAGCAGCAGTAGAGTAAGAAATCAGTCAGATCAGGCACTACAGCCTCGGCTCCTTCAGCTTCGAGCAGGTCAACCACATAGTTGTTTGCTGCAGGCAGGAACTTGACGAGAATCTCACCGACCACGCCGACACGCGGCTTAACCTCATCTGTCATAGGCAGATTGTCGAAATCCCTTATGATTTCGCGGCACATCTTTTTGTATTTCTTGTGAGAGAGCATCTTTGTGTTGCCGACAAAGTCGATGACTCTCTTTTTCCACTTCTCATGGAGTGCATTGGCACTTCCCGGCTCTTTCTCATAAGGACGTACCCTGTAGAGACAGCGCATAAAGATATCGCCAAACTCAAGTGCATACAGTCCGTGCTGGATAAGGCTTGGAGTAAACTTAAAGCCTGGGTTTTTCTCGAGACCTACCATGTTGATTGAGATAACAGGCACATCAGGATATCCGGCCTTTTCGAGGGCTCTTCGGATAAATCCGATGTAGTTTGTCGCACGGCATCCGCCACCTGTCTGTGAGATGAGGATGGCTGTGTGTGTCATATCATAGTTGCCTGATTTGACGGCTGCCATAATCTGTCCCACGACGATGAGTGAAGGGTAGCAGGCGTCGTTGTTTACGAACTTAAGTCCCACGTCCACACATTCCCTTGCAGGGATATCCGGTATGACCATATTGTAGCCGGCTGCCTTAAAGGCTGGAACGAGGAGGTCAAAGTGTATAGGTGACATCTGAGGGCAGATGATGGTGTAGTTGTCCTTTTTCATCTGCTCGGTGAATACAACACGCTCGTAGTTAGACGGTTTTAAGTCACGCTTTTCATGCTTGGTTTCCTTGACTCTTATGGCGGCAAGGAGCGAGCGGATACGGATTCTTGCTGCACCCAGGTTGTTTACCTCGTCGATCTTCAGGCAGGTGTATATCTTGCCGGAGCCTGTCAGTATATCGTTTACGCAGTCGGTTGTGACAGCATCGAGACCGCAGCCAAACGAGTTGAGCTGGATTAAGTCAAGGTCATCACGGGTCTTTACAAAGTTGGCGGCTGAGTACAGTCTGGTGTGGTACATCCACTGGTCCATGACGATGAGAGGTCTCTCAAGCTCGCCCAGATGGGATACGGAGTCCTCTGTCAGCACACAGATGCCATAGCTTGTGATGAGCTCAGGGATACCGTGGTTGATTTCCGGGTCCACATGGTACGGACGGCCTGCGAGCACGATTCCGCGACGTCCGGTGTCTTCCATGTAGTCGAGCACTTCCTCGCCCTTTCGCTGTATCTCAAGTCTTGTCATGGCAAGCTCCTTCCAGCCTGCGGCTACCGCATCACGAATCTGTGACTCAGGCAGGTTGAAATCACCCTTTGAGAAGGTGGCTACGAGCTGCTGTGAGATAGTTTCCTCACTCTCAAATGACATAAACGGATTTATGAATTTAACCTCGCCTGAGGTAATCTCGTCCACGTTGTTTTTGATATTCTCAGAGTATGATGTGACAATAGGGCAGTTGTAGTGATTGTTTGCATCAGGAAACTCCTTGCGCTCATATGGCACTGCCGGGTAGAAAATAAAATCTACATTTTGTTTTATGAGCCAGCTTATATGACCATGTGTGAGCTTTGCAGGGTAGCACTCTGACTCACTTGGGATGGAGTCGATACCCATCTCATAAATCTTTCTGGTAGACTGTGGTGACAGCACTACAGAAAAGCCGAGACGTTTGAAAAATGTAGCCCAGAACGGATAGTTCTCGTACATATTCAAGGCTCTTGGGATGCCGACTGTACCGTGTGGAGCATCCTTTGGGTCAAGTGGCTCATAGTCAAATATACGTTTGTTCTTGTATTCAAAAAGATTTGGGATGTTATCCTTGTTCTTCTCCTTGCCAAGACCCTTTTCACAGCGGTTTCCGGTGATGTACTGTCTGTTGTCGGAGAATTTGTTTATAGTTAAAAGACAGTGGTTTGTACAGCCCTGACAGCGTGCGAGCTTTGTGGTGTAGGTGAGCTCGTTTATCTGGTCGATTGTGAGCATTGTTGTCTTATAATCAGCCGTGTGGCGCTCACGTGCGATGAGTGCGGCACCAAAGGCACCCATGATACCTGCGATATCAGGCCTTGTGGCATGTACACCTGCAATTTTTTCAAAGCTTCTAAGAACGGCATCATTGTAGAAGGTACCGCCCTGGACTACGATATTTTCACCGAGGTCGCTTGCATCAGACAGCTTGATAACCTTGAAAAGTGCATTCTTTATTACTGAGTAGGCAAGTCCTGCTGATATATCTGCGACAGATGCGCCCTCCTTTTGGGCCTGCTTTACCTTTGAGTTCATGAAAACCGTACATCTGGTTCCGAGGTCGATAGGATTCTTTGCAAAAAGGGCTTCCTTTGCAAAATCCTGTACTGAGTAGTTTAAGGACTTTGCGAAGGTCTCAATAAATGAGCCGCAGCCTGAAGAGCAGGCCTCGTTGAGCTGTACTGAGTCGACTGTCTGGTTCTTTATCTTGATGCACTTCATGTCCTGTCCACCGATATCGAGGATACAGTCTACCTTTGGGTCGAAGAATGCTGCTGCGTAGTAGTGGGCTACAGTCTCAACTTCGCCGTCGTCCAATTTTAAAGCTGCCTTTAATAAAGCCTCTCCGTAGCCTGTAGAGCAGGAGTGTACGATGTGTGCATCCTCAGGAAGCTTTGCGTAAATCTCCTGGATAGAACGGATGGCTGTCGCGAGAGGGCTTCCGTTGTTATTGCTGTAGAATGAGTATAAAAGGTCTCCGTCCTCGCTTACGAGAGCGATTTTAGTGGTGGTTGAGCCTGCATCTATTCCGAGATAGCAGTTGCCCTTGTATGTAGAAAGGTCACCGGTCTTTACGTGATTGTTGCCGTGACGCGTTGTAAATTCATCGTAATCAGCCTGATCCTTAAAAAGAGGCTCCATACGTGCTACCTCAAATTCCATCTTTATGCCGTTTGAGAGGCGGTCGATTAAGGATGAGAGTGTGGTGACAGAGTTGTCTTTATAGTTTAATGCAGAGCCTATTGCTGCAAACAGATGAGAGTTCTCAGGAACGATAGTGTGCTCGTCATCGAGATTTAAGGTTCTGATAAATGCTGATTTAAGTTCTGACAAAAAGTGCAGAGGACCGCCAAGGAAAGCAACATGTCCCTTGATTGGCTTACCGCAGGCGAGGCCGCTGATGGTCTGGTTTACCACGGCCTGAAAGATTGAAGCGGATAAATCCTCACGTGTGGCTCCTTCATTGATGAGAGGCTGGATATCTGTTTTGGCAAATACTCCACAGCGGGCTGCGATAGGGTAGATGGCCTTGTAGCTTTTTGCGTATTCATTTAGTCCTGTGGCGTCTGTCTGGATGAGAGAAGCCATCTGGTCGATAAATGAGCCTGTACCACCGGCACATATGCCGTTCATACGCTGTTCCACGTTGCCACCCTCGAAGTATATGATTTTGGCATCCTCGCCACCTAGCTCTATTGCCACATCGGTCTGTGGAGCATAGTGTGTGAGTGCGGTAGATACAGCTATAACCTCCTGTACGAATGGCACCTCAAGGTGCTTTGCAAGAGTGAGTCCGCCGGAGCCTGTTATCATAGGACAAACTGAAAGGTCACCTGTCTTGTCGTAGGCCTTTCTGATAAGGGACTCAAGTGTCTCCTGGATATTTGCAAAATGACGCTCATAATCGGAAAAGAGGATATTGTCATCGGCGTCAAGAAGTGCAATCTTGACGGTTGTTGAGCCGATATCAATACCCAACTTATGTAAGCTGTTATTTTCCATAGTGGTTCCTCCATAATGTATTACTTATATGTTTTTATATCTTTCTTCTTATTAAAATATATAATAGTTCTATTTTCAAAACAGAGATTATTATACGACAGATATCGACAAATTACAATGACTATAATTATAAAGAATTTGTGAATAATTCGCTGTCTCGTTGACAAAGTATGATTTAACTATCATAATAAATTTTGTAATAATCGCTGCCCTTGGCACTATAGTGTAAAAGGCAGCAATAATATGACAGGAGGATGCAGACGCGTGGTTTTTTATTGCATCAAAACCATGTCTGCTAAAATGTATGAACTGGCTTAACAAACTAGAACAAAAATATGGAAGTAAAGCGATTCCGAATATCACTAGAATATTTATCGCTGCGAATCTGATAGGCAGTGTGCTGCTTTTGACAAAGGGAGATGTTGTCCTTTATTATCTGCAGTTTTCAGCCTCTGCTATTTTGCACGGACAGGTATGGCGTCTTATAAGCTGGATTTTTGTGCCGAGCGGCAGCATATCATTTTTACAGCTTTTATTTATATTCTGTCTGTGGACGCTTGGAGACAGCATGGAGTCATATCTTGGCTCTTTTAGGATGAATGTGTACTTTTTCGGAGGCTTTTTGCTGTATGATATAGTTGGAATGCTTGCATTTGCAGTGACACATGTATCCATCAATCTGACTATGTACTATATACTTATAGCTATGTATCTGATGCTTGGTCTTTTGATGCCGGAGGCAGAGGTTAGGCTTTACTTTGTGCTTCCTATAAAGATGAAGTGGATGGTGCTTGTTTACTTTGTGATGTTTGCATATGATGTGTATACCTATATGAGCTTTGGATGGCAGATTGGATTGGCATACGGCTCAGAAATCGTTCTTGCACTTATAAATCTGTTGGTATTCATTTATGGCTGCAAGCACAGGCTCTCATTCAGGCAGAATATGCACCAGAAGAGGAGAAAGGCACAGTTTAAGGCTCAGTTTTCCGAACCTCGCCCGGGCAGTGGCATCTCACGCCACAAGTGCTATATATGCGGCAGAACAGAATTGTCAAATCCTGAATTAACATTCAGATACTGCTCGAAGTGCACCGGCAACAAGGAATACTGTCAGGATCATCTGTTTACACATACGCACGTATAATATACATGTACTACTTTTTCTAATTCATTGACAAAGTAAACTGATGAATTTATAATGGACACAGTATTATTTTCGGAGGAACATTTATGGAGAACGAGGCAACAGTTTCGAAAAATTTTATTGAACAGATTATTGAGAAGGACTTGGCAGAGGGGCATTGCAAGACAGTAAAGACCAGATTCCCACCGGAGCCAAACGGTTATTTACATATCGGCCATGCGAAGTCTATTCTTTTAAACTATGGACTGGCAAAGAAGTATGACGGACAGTTCAATCTCAGGTTTGATGATACAAACCCTACCAAGGAGCGTCTGGAGTTTGTAGAGTCTATTGAGGCCGATGTTAAGTGGCTTGGCGCTGACTGGGCTGACAGGAAGTTTTTTGCATCCAATTATTTCGACAAGATGTATGAGTGTGCAGTAGGACTGATAAAGAAGGGAAAGGCATATGTATCTGACCTGACACCTGATGAGATAAGAGAGTATAGAGGTACACTCACAGAGGTCGGCAAGGAGGATCCATACTCAAAGAGAAGTGTTGAGGAAAACTTAGACCTTTTTGAGCGCATGAAAAACGGTGAGTTCGAGGATGGCACAAAGGTGCTTCGTGCGAGAATTGACATGAGCTCTTCAAACATCAATATGAGAGATCCGATTCTTTACCGTGTGGCTCATATGACACATCACAATACAGGTGATAAATGGTGTGTATATCCTATGTATGATTTTGCTCATCCTATAGAGGATGCTATCGAGGGTATCACACATTCTATATGTACTCTTGAGTTTGAAGACCACAGACCGCTGTATGACTGGGTGGTTATTGAATGTGGATTTAAGAATTCTCCTGAGGAGTCGCCAAAGCAGATTGAGTTTGCAAAGCTCTATCTGACTAATGTTGTAACAGGAAAGAGATATATCAAGCGTCTTGTGGAGGATGGCATCGTTGATGGCTGGGATGACCCGAGGCTTGTTTCTATAGCAGCGCTCAGACGCAGGGGCTTCACACCGGAGTCTATCCAGAATTTTGTTGATCTGTGTGGTATATCAAAGGCTAACAGCTCTGTTGACTATGCTATGCTTGAGTACTGTATCCGAGAGGATTTAAAGGCTAAGCGCCCTCGTATGATGGCTGTGCTTGATCCGGTCAAGGTGATTATCGACAATTACCCTGAGGGACAGGTTGAGTATCTTGAAGTGGACAATAACGTGGAGAATCCTGAGCTTGGAAAGAGAAAGGTTCCTTTCACCAGAGAGCTTTATGTGGAGAGAGAGGACTTCATGGAGGAGCCACCGAAGAAGTATTTCCGTATGTTCCCTGGCAATGAGGTGCGTTTCATGAACGCTTATTTTGTGAAGTGCAATAGCTGTGTGAAGGACGAAAACGGCAATGTTACAGAGATTCACTGTACATATGACCCGGCATCAAAGGGTGGCAACAGTCCTGATGGCAGAAAGGTCAAGGGAACTATCCACTGGGTTTCAGCCGAGTATGGAAAGCAGGTAACTGTACGTCTTTACGAGAATATCGTAAATGAGGAGCTTGGTGTGTACAATGAGGACGGAAGCCTAAATCTTAATCCAAATTCACTCACAGTGCTTGATAACTGTGTAGTGGAGCCGGAGCTTATGAAGGCCAAGGCTTATGACAGCTTCCAGTTTGTCAGAAATGGCTTCTTCTGCGCGGATTGCAAGGACTCAAAGGATGGACAGCCTGTATTTAACAGAATCGTCTCATTAAAGAGCTCATTCAAGCTTCCGACAGCTAAATAGTTTTTGACTAAAAATAAACAGAAGAGAACGAAATTATTAAAAAATAAGAGATGTGAAATAATTGCTGTTATTTCACATCTCTTTTCTTTTATTTGTTGTAACAATTAATTATTTTTCTTGTTCTCAAGCTCAAGAAGCTTCATTGCACGCACCTTGAGTGGCAGACCAAACAGTGTGATGAAGCCGTCTGCATCATGGTGATCATATAAATCTCCTGTAGTAAAGCTTGCAAGAGACTCACTGTAGAGTGAATATGGTGAAGTAGTGCCGGCCTTGATGATATTGCCTTTATATAATTTGAATTTAACTTCTCCGGTTACATATTCCTGTGTTGACTCTACGAAAGCCTGGATTGCTTCACGAAGTGGTGTGAACCATTTTCCTTCGTATACTACCTGAGCGAGCTTGTTGCCCATTTCTTTTTTGACCTCCATTGTGGCACGGTCAAGGCAGAGCTCCTCGAGCTGGTCATGTGCCTCCATGAGGATTGTTCCACCAGGAGTCTCATATACACCACGTGATTTCATACCTACTACACGGTTCTCAACGATATCGATGATGCCGATGCCGTGCTTGCCACCGAGACGGTTGAGCTCTCTGATGATGTCTGCTACCTTCATCTTTTTGCCGTTGACAGATGTAGGAACACCCTTCTCAAATGTCATTGTAACATACTCACCCTCGTCAGGAGCATGCTCAGGTGTGACGCTTAATACGAGCAGATGGTCGTAGTTTGGCTCCTGTGAAGGATCCTCAAGCTCAAGTCCCTCGTGGCTGATGTGCCAGAGGTTACGGTCACGGCTGTAGCTTGAATCTGTGCCGAACGGAAGGTCGATTCCGTGTGCCTTGCAGTACTCAATCTCAGCCTCACGTGAATCCATTTTCCAGTTGTCCTGACGCCATGGAGCGATTACCTTTATATCAGGAGCAAGTGCCTTGATACCGAGCTCGAAACGGATCTGGTCGTTTCCTTTACCTGTTGCACCGTGGCAGATGGCTACAGCGCCTTCTTTTCTTGCAATCTCTACAAGCTTCTTTGCGATGCCCGGTCTTGCCATTGCTGTTCCAAGGAGGTATTTGTGCTCATAAACTGCGCCGGCCTGTACACAAGGTACGATGTAGTCCTCACTGAACTCATCACAGATATCCTCTATGTAAAGCTTTGAAGCTCCGGATAATTTAGCTCTCTCATCGAGTCCGTCAAGCTCCTCTCCCTGTCCGCAGTTGATGCAGCAGCAGATTACGTCATAGTCATAAGTCTCTTTAAGCCATGGAATGATAGCAGTGGTATCAAGTCCGCCTGAATAAGCTAATACAACTTTGTCTTTCATAAGTGCGTGTCCTCTTTTCGTTTATTCTTTATGATGGTAACCATTAACTGCTTTTGTGTCTAAAAGCCTTGAATAATTACTTTAGAATAAATATATACCAGTTCTTTACATATTGCAAGTGAAAAAATATACATTATTCATGTATAAATATACATAATTTTGTATAATTTTTCTCTTTACGGATTGAAATTACTGTACTATATTATTATGTATGATGCGTCAGACCCATTTTATATGGTTATGCAGAAATACAATATGAAAAGAGGAAATACTATGATAAAGGCTGGTATTATTGGAGCTACCGGATATGCCGGAGCAGAGCTCGTGAGAATTTTGATGAATCATAAAGAGGTAGAGATTGCATGGTATGGCTCACGAAGCTATGTGGATGAGAATTATGCCGATATCTATGGAAATATGTTTCAGATAGTTGATGCAAAGTGCATGGATGACAATATGGAGGAGCTTGCAGAGTCTGTTGATGTGATTTTCACTGCGACCCCACAGGGCTTTTTGGCAGGCGTGCTCACTGAGGATATATTAAGTAAGGTAAAGATTGTCGATCTGTCAGCGGACTTCCGTATTAAGGATGTAGCCACATATGAGAAATGGTACAAGATTGAGCACAAGTCGCCGCAGTTTATTGATGAGGCTGTATATGGTCTGTGTGAGATAAACAGGGACAAGGTCACAAAGGAGACAAGGCTTGTTGCAAATCCTGGCTGCTATACCACATGCTCCATCCTTACAGCCTATCCGCTTGTGAAGGAGGGACTTATTGATACAGATACACTTATCGTCGATGCAAAGTCAGGCACATCAGGCGCAGGACGTGGTGCAAAGACACCTAATCTGTTTTGTGAAGTAAATGAGAGCATGAAGGCATATGGCGTTGCCTCACACAGACATACCCCTGAGATAGAGGAACAGCTTGGATATGCGGCAGGAAAAGAAATCCTTATCAACTTTACTCCGCATCTTGTTCCGATGAACAGAGGAATCCTCGCTACAGAGTATGCGACACTTAAGAAAAAGTCTGATGGAACACTTCCTACATATGATGAGATTAAGGCAGTTTACGATAAGTATTATGCAAATGAGAAGTTTGTCAGAGTGCTCAAAAAAGGTGTCTGCCCTGAGACAAAGTGGGTTGAGGGTAGCAACTATGTGGATGTAAACTTTGTGATTGATGAGAGAACCGGCAGAATCATTATGATGGGTGCTCTTGACAATCTGGTAAAGGGTGCTGCAGGACAGGCGGTTCAGAATATGAATCTGTTATTAGGCTTCGATGAGGCAGAGGGACTCAATATGGTTCCTATGTTCCCGTAATGATTAATAATAGGAAAGTAATTATCAGAAAGATGCTTTATGATGCTGATAGTTATATAAAAATATAAGGATGATTTAATAAAATGAGTAATGAGAATAAATATGAAATAAGAGTCATGACGATAGATGATTATGACGAGGTATACAGCCTCTGGCAGACCATCCACGGCCTTGGAATCCGTTCTATTGACGACTCAAGAGAGGGAGTCCTTAGATTTCTTAAGAGAAATCCGACTACGAGTGTTGTAGCGGTAGAAGATGGAAAGATAGTTGGAGCGATACTCTGCGGACACGATGGCAGAAGAGGCTGCCTGTATCATGTATGCGTGGATGAGCATTACAGGAAGTGCGGCATCGGGAAGAGTATGGTGGTTGCCTGCATGAGAGCACTTCAGGCAGAGCATATCAACAAGGTGTCAATCATAGCCTTCAAGGTGAATGAGCTGGGAAACCACTTCTGGAAGGAAGAGGGATGGACATTCAGAGAAGACCTAAACTACTATGATTTCACACTTAACGAAGAAAATATAACAAGATTTAACAAATAAGGAGCATTACAATGGCAGATAAGAACATGGAACAGGTAATGGAAAAGGCACAGGTGCTCATAGAGGCACTTCCGTATATACAGAGATTTAACAGAAAGATTATCGTTGTAAAGTACGGCGGATCTGCAATGGTTGACGAACAGCTTAAAAAGCAGGTGATCCAGGATGTCACACTTCTCAAGCTGGTCGGCTTCAAGCCTATCATCGTACACGGCGGAGGCAAGGAAATCAGCAAATGGGTAGGAAAGGTCGGCATGGAGCCTGTATTTGTAAACGGACTCAGAAAGACTGATGCCGATACAATGGAGATTGCCGAGATGGTACTGAATAAGGTAAACAAATCTCTCGTCACACTCGTTGAGGAGCTTGGTGTGCAGGCTGTCGGAGTGAGCGGCAAGGACGGCGGTCTCTTAAAGGTTAAGAAAAAGTATTCAAACGGAGAGGATATAGGCTTTGTAGGTGAAATCACTGATGTCAATCCAAAAATTCTTTATGACCTGCTCGAGAAGGATTTTCTTCCAATTGTGTGTCCAATCGGTCTTGATGACGAATACAATACATACAATATCAATGCAGATGATGCAGCATGTGCTATCGCAAGAGCTGTATCAGCCGAAAAGCTTGCATTCCTCACAGATATCGAGGGTGTATACAAGGACCCTTCAGATAAGAATACTCTTATTTCAGAGCTTACAGTCTCAGATGCAAAGAAGCTTATAGGTGATGGCTTTATCGGCGGAGGCATGCTTCCTAAGCTCAACAACTGCATAGATGCCATCGATAACGGAGTTTCAAGAGTTCATATTCTTGATGGACGTATCGCGCACTGCTTACTGCTTGAGATATTCACAAACAGAGGAATCGGAACAGCTATTCTTGGAGATTCGGAGGAGAAATTTAACAATGAGCAATAATATGGATAAACAGTCATACATTGATGAGGCAGAAAAGGAACTGCTTCATACCTACAACAGATTTTCACTTGTACTCGATCACGGCGAGGGAGTACATCTTTATGATACAGACGGCAATGCATATCTGGACTTTGCCGCAGGAATAGCTGTATGTGCACTTGGTTACAGTAATGAGCACCACAAGGAGGCATTAAAGGCACAGGTTGATAAGCTTTTACATACATCAAACCTTTACTACAATGCGCCTGTCATCGAGGCGGCAGACAAGGTGCTTAAGGCAAGCAAAATGGACCGTATTTTCTTTACCAACAGTGGTACAGAGGCTATTGAGGGAGCTATTAAGGCTGCAAAGAAATATGCCTTTACAAGAGACGGCCATGCAGGTCATGAGATAATTGCCATGAACCATTCCTTCCACGGAAGAAGCATCGGAGCGCTTTCTGTCACCGGCAATGCACATTATCAGGAGCCGTTTGAGCCACTTATGCCGGGCGTTAAATTTGCGGATTTCAATGATTTAGAGAGCGTTAAGGCTCAGGTGACAGACAAAACCTGCGCCATTATTATGGAAACTATTCAGGGTGAGGGCGGTATTTACCCGGCAAAGAAGGAGTTTATCGAGGGAGTGAGAGCTCTCTGCGATGAAAAGGATATTCTTCTTATCCTTGACGAGATACAGTGCGGCATGGGCAGAAGTG
>OCMA01000592.1_pt1 | contig 13249 bp, 7 predicted proteins | sample 1538941 | NCBI WGS metagenome assembly OCMA01 (sample SAMN04168656, study PRJEB22393) | human gut metagenome | biome: human gut microbiome; feature: stool | host: Homo sapiens | collected 2014-03-17
TGATTGTTCTGTATTAATCAATGCTGAATCCCAATCATTACGTCCGGTTAAAGTCATATACAACATACTCTTCCAACCAATTTCCGCACTAGCAAAAATAGAGTTGGTGCGTTGTTTGTATCCACTTTCTATAGGATAAGTATCTTTATCCAAAGTTGTAGTCATATTATATAGACTAAAAACATTAGACATATCTTTCAAACCACCTTGGAATCCTCTTTCGTCATAATAAGTTTGAGTAAAACTACCGCCAATATTAGCACTTAAACTTAAGTCACCAAAGCGTTTATTAATATTAGCCATCACATCTGCATAAGCCTGTCTATCGTCAGCTTTATAGTACTTATAGAATCCATAAATAGAACTATTAGTAAAGTAAAGATCAGTAGAAGCATTTCTTTTATCTGAATAATCATTGGTTGCATTATCAATGCGAACGCGCCCTGTCACATCAAGCCAATCCAAAATTTCATATTTTAAACTAGCATTAGCCATGTAACGTTGTTTTTTCATGCCATGGTTCATCTCATTAGCCACCCAATATGGATTATTTTTCATACTGTATCCAGGGTCCCCCCATCCCCAGTTCTGTACATCTATCTTACGAGTTGTGTCATACGTTTTATACATCCTCACAGCTTCAAAGTTTTCGCCACGCGGGAACAGATATACAGCTGGTAGTGGATTGAAATATTCACCTTGTGCCATTAGATTAAGATCTTCTTGAATAATATAGCTAAAACCCACATCTAATGTCATTTTATCCTTCAGGAATTTTGTTGTATTTCTGAAGGTAAAATTGTAACGGTCATATTTGCTATTTTGAATGATACCAGTTGCATTAGTAGTACCTACAGACAGATAAGTTTGATTCTTTTCATTACCAACAGATAAAGAAACGTTATTCTGAATATTAGTACCTGTATTGAAAAAATCTTTTGGCTCATAAGTTCCGAAAAGGGAAGACGCTTTATCTCCCCATGAAGCAAAGGAACCTGCGCGGTTTATATAAGAATTTTGGAATTCAGGCATTATAAAAGGATTGGAAAAAGTAGAATTATTAGAAATAATAATTCGTGCCTTACCTTCTTTTCCCTTCTTTGTAGTAATTAAAATTACACCAGACGCTGCATTAGAGCCATACAAGGCCGCAGCAGCAGGTCCACTTAATACAGACATGCTTTCAATATCTTCCGGATTGATATCAGATATACCCTCTCCTCTCGGTTGGGCTGAATATTGTCCGTTAGTGTCACCTTTATTTGTATTAAAAATAGGAACACCATCAATTACATATAAAGCATTATTGTCTGAAGATATAGATTTGGTACCACGCATAACTACACGCGTAGCCCCTCCAACACCGGATGAAGATGCATTGATATTAACACCAGCCACCTTTCCAGCCAGTGAGTTCATAAAATTGGCACTTTTTACAGTTGTCAATTCATCACCTTTTACTTCTTGCACATTATAGCTTAATGCTTTAGTTGCGCGCTTGATACCTAATGCAGTAACGACTACTTCGTCCAACACCTGCGTATCTTCTCCTAAAGTAACCTTCAAGGGTTGTGCACTAGTAAGCGTGATTGCTTGGGAGAAAATCAGTTTCATATACTTTCCCTAAATTCTATTCTTGTTTGATAAATAGATTAGATGTTCTATTTTTAAGATGTCAGACTAAATACAATTAAGTAAATTCAATGAATGAGAGAAAAAGTTAGTAAGATTGCGCATGAATATGCAGTAATCAACTTGTTTTTATTCATATATGCGGTATGAATATTCGATAAAAGACGTTTTTTCAGGAATGTTCCACACCGAGAATCACTTCGTTTCTCGGTGTGGAACATTTTGATTCTTTAAATGGAACCTAACAAATCATTTAAAGAATAATAATAACTTGTTTTATAGTAGTTGTTTTCTTCTAGTTAGTGCCGATAATACAAAGAACGGAATCTTTTCATTTGATTAATATTATCAATATTAGATATTATTCTATCACTACGCGGGCGATAAAAAGAATAAATTGCAATAATATCATCCTTTTTTTTATTTGAATTACGTTTGGCTAAAGTGGAAATCCCTGCGGTTTTCGAAACACTCCTGATAACAAGATGCATATTCTAAATTATAGATAATCTGAATATGCGTTTTTTAATATTATACTCACTTTTATCCTATATCAATTATTGGTCCATTTTTCATTGTACATACAATTTGCATGCAAATGTATTAATCTAGAGATTAAAGTTAGTCAATAATTGAGCATTCCTTATTCTTTCCTCTTTTTCAAAGTATGCTAAATAGTGCTCGGTTACAGATAAGTTAGAGTGTCCCAAGCTTTCAGAAATATATGAGGTTTTCGCACCTCCACGTTTTAATACTGTAGCAAAAGAATGCCTTGCCGTGTAAGTCGTCAACTGAAAAACTCCAATGTCTTGGGCTATTTTTTTAAGTCTTCTGTTACATTTGGTTATAATACGCCGTACCAATCTAATCTTTTCAAAGGCATCTTCAGATCCTCTAGCATATTTAAAAATATACGTTTGCGGGCTTAATCTTGGATTACCCCATTTTTGAATAATATTCCACATTTCAGGAGTAATGATTGCATGTATCTCTTTGTTATGTTTGGTAGTTCGAGATGTCTTAGAGCGTACAAAGCATATTTCTCCATCCATAATATTTGAATACTGAAGAAATAATAAATCCATAAAATTAATGCCATTACATAAATAAGAAAACACCCAGAGATCCCTAAATTCTTCTATATCTTTTGTTTCACATTGATAGGACATTACTTTTTTTATTTCAGAAAGAGTAAGTGCCAATTTACGTCCACACCCTTCAGGAATTTCATATTTATTCTTTCCAAAAGGAAAAGATGATTCTTTTATGATACCATCATGTACAGCACGATTTAAGACACACTTTAAAGCTCGGAAATAAATACTTATGCTTGAATAGCTTTTACCTTCTGATATCCAAAATTTTTCACAACGTTTAAGCCAATCAATTGTAATGTTTTCCAAAGGTATAGTGGAACCTCCGAAATCTTCTAAACTTTTTAAAGCACTTTGATAATTTAAGTAAGTGTTTGCTTGTTCATTGGCTTCCAGTTCTTTCATTTTTAAGCGAAAAGCACTGCGCAAAGTCATATCATTCATCTGCCTTCCTAACCTGGCGCTTAATGTTTCAATACTAAATTCTCCTTTTTGTATCAGTTCGTTAACTTGTTGCTTAATAGTTGAAAAACTACTCTCTATATCTGATCGAATTTCTGCCAATAACCGGCTTTTTACTTTTAATAACCTTGCCCAATCTTCTTTTGACACTTCCTTCCCAGTTGAGTAATATTTTTGCTTTCTTCTATATACCACTTGAACTTTAACAGGAAATTGTCCACTCTTTTTTGCTCTTCTGGTATCTAATATGGTTAAAACCGAAATTCCATCTTTTGAATATTTGAACATAAAATGAATATTTATATCTATACAATAGGTAAAGCATACATATATTGTATGCAAAATGTATGCAAATGTAATAAATCAGTCTGATTTTAATAAGTACATAAGATTCTATTTATCAAATATTTGAGTATTTATTTTTCAAATAAGAATCTACCTATTCTATTTTTTAATAAAAAAAAATCTTATCTTCGTTTAGTAAGGTTACAACATAAAATGTATTACTATTGAATAAGCGCTTATGGAATTTATTTTAAGTGTAACCTTTAAATTTATTAATTATGAGAAACAGAGATACATGAAACCTTTGTGTGAAAACGGTAATCACATTTACCGCTTCTAATTACAAACTCTCTAAAAACTATTTCTAATTAAAAAGAATAAGATGAAAGAAATTATAAAACACAAGTTTTCATACTTGTTATTCTTCCTTTTGTTGGTTTCGTGTTTTGCTTCAGCTTATGGGCAAGAACGAACGATCACTCTTAATCTATCGAAAGTACCCTTGAACACTGCTTTGAAAGAAATTGAGAAACAAACTTCAATGTCAGTAGTCTATAACACAAATGATGTCGATATAAATCGTGTCATATCTATCAAGGTAACAAAAGAATCTTTGAATAATGTAATGAATCAGTTATTCAGAGGAGTAAATGTCAGTTTTTCAATAGTAGATAATCATATTGTACTTTCTGCGAAGAGTAATAAAGAAGAGCAGCAGAAAAAAACACCAATTACTGCAAGTGGTACTGTTACTGATTCAAAAGGAGAACCATTGATTGGAGTTAGTATTTTGGTAAAAGGAACTTCAAATGGTACTATCACTGATATGGATGGAAATTTCAAAATACAAGCAGCTAAAGGTGATGTACTTGAAGTATCCTATATCGGTTATGCCTCCCAAGCAATCACGCTTGCCAACGCACAACCTATAAAAGTAACCTTAGGAGAAGATACGCAAGTATTGGACGAAGTAGTTGTTACTGCATTGGGTATCAAGCGTGCAACTAAGGCGTTAAGTTATAATGTACAAGAGGTAAAAGGTGACGAATTGACAGCTGTAAAAGATGCCAATTTTATGAATTCACTATCAGGAAAGGTTGCCGGTGTTCAGATTAATAGTGGTGCAACCGGTGCTGGTGGTGCCACACGTGTTGTTATGCGTGGTATGAAATCTCTGACTAAAGATAACAATGCATTGTATGTAATTGACGGTGTACCTATTTTTAATACAGGAAAAAGCGGTGGCGAAGGATTATTTGGAGAGATGGGAGGATCAGATGCTGTTGCTGACTTAAATCCGGACGATATTGCTAGTATTAGTATGATGACCGGTCCTTCTGCGGCAGCATTATATGGTTCTGCTGCGGCAAACGGTGTTGTTTTAATTACTACTAAAAAAGGCCAAACAGAGAAAACTACCATAACAGTATCCAACAGTACTACTTTCTCTAAAGCATATATTATGCCGGATATGCAGAACCGTTATGGTACAAGTTCCGGATTATTCAGCTGGGGAGAATTGACAAACCGTCGATATAACCCATCTGACTTCTTTGAAACAGGCTCCAATGTTATCAATTCGGTAGCATTATCTACAGGAAATACCAAAAACCAGACCTATCTTTCTGCTTCTACAACTAACTCCGGTGGAATTCTTCCGAATAACTCCTATAACCGTTATAATTTTACGGCACGTAATACCACCCATTTCCTAAATGATAAACTTACTCTGGATATCGGTGCACAATATATCGTTCAGAACAACAAAAACATGGTTTCTCAAGGACAGTATTATAACCCTCTCCCATCACTGTATCTATTCCCTCGTGGAGACAACTTTGACGAAATTCGTTTGTATGAACGTTATAATACTAACTACGGCTATATGGAACAATATTGGCCTTATGGTGATGCAAGTTTGTCATTACAAAATCCATATTGGATACAAAATCGCATCAACCGTACTTCCAACAAGAAACGCTATATGATGAACGCTTCTTTGAAATGGCAGGCTACAGATTGGCTCAATGTTGTTGGTCGCGTCAATCTGGACAACTCCGACTACCGGAATAAAAACGAAAAATCTGCTTCTACATTAACAACATTCTGTGGTGTAAGCGGTGGTTTTGAAGATGCCATGCGTCAGGAACGTTCTTTATATGCCGATTTCCTGGCTAATATAGATAAAACATTTGGTGATTTTCATTTAACAGCCAATGTTGGTGCTTCCATATATCATACTTCAATGGATCAGTTATATATTGCAGGTGACCTGGTTATCCCCAACTTCTTCCAGATCAACAATATTAATTTCTCTGCCAACTATAAACCGGATCCTACCGGATATGAAGATGAAATTCAAAGTATTTTTGCCAGTGCTGAATTAAGTTGGAAAAATCAACTGTATCTAACTGTAACCGGACGTAATGACTGGGATTCAAAACTCGCATTCTCCAAACAAAAATCGTTCTTTTATCCGTCAGTCGGTTTATCGGCTTTATTATCAGAAATGGTTAAACTACCAGAGGTGATTTCTTATGCTAAAATACGCGGTTCGTATACAGTGGTAGCCTCTTCTTTCGATCGTTTCCTTACTAATCCGGGTTACGAATACAACAGCCAGACACATAACTGGGCGAATCCGACCGTATATCCGATGGACAATATGAAACCTGAAAAGACTAAATCCTGGGAAATCGGTTTGAACTTGAAATTCTGGGGAAATCGTTTTAATTTAGACGCTACTTACTATCGTTCTAACACACTGAACCAAACATTTAAGGTAGATATCCCCTCCTCTTCCGGATATAAACAAGCAATTGTACAAGCTGGTAACGTGCAAAATCAGGGTATTGAATTAGCTTTAGGATTCAACGATAAATGGGCAGGATTCGGATGGTCTTCTAATGCAACCTTCACTCTAAACCGTAACAAGGTGAAACGACTGGCAAGCGGCAGCGTGAATCCCGTGACAGGAGAAGCTATCCAAATGGATGAAATGAATGTGGGTTGGTTAGGTAAAGAGAATGTAGCTCCTCGCGTCATCCTGACAGAAGGAGGTTCCATGACTGATATCTATGTATACAACCAACTGACAAAAGACAATAACGGTAATATAAAAGTCGATCAGAATGGTAATCTGGGTATCACTTCATCAAACACTCCGGTAAAAGTAGGTAATCTGGATGCTGATTTCAACCTCGGATGGACCAATCATTTCACTTATAAAGGAATTGATTTAGGAGTTGTATTATCAGCCCGTGTAGGCGGATTAGCTTATTCGGCTACTCAAGGTATTTTAGATTATTATGGAGTATCCGAAACATCTGCAACAGCTCGTGATAATGGTGGCATACCTATTAATAACGGTAAAGTTAACGCCCAAAAGTATTACCAGACTATTGGTACGGGTGAAGGTGGCTACGGTCGTTATTATCTATATAGTGCAACCAATGTACGTTTGCAGGAATTGAGTCTAAACTATACACTTCCTAAAAGATGGTTTAAAAATGTGGCGAATGTTACTTTGGGTATTGTAGGACGTAATTTATGGATGATTTATTGTAAAGCCCCATTTGACCCGGAATTGTCTGCCTCTACCTCCAGTAACTATTATATGAATGTAGACTACTTTATGCAACCTAGCTTGCGTAACTTCGGTTTTAATGTGAAAGTTCAATTCTAAAAGAAAAAGCTAATGTTATGAGAAAATATTTAAGAAATATCACAGTCGGTGCCGCTCTGTTGTTACTGGCAGGAAGTTGTACCGATAAATTTGAGGAGTATAATACGAATCAATATCAAATTCATGATGCAGACCCTGCGACTTTGATGAAATCTATGATTGAAACAATTGTGAATATTCAGCAGAATGACTCTCAAATGCAAGATCAGATGGTGGGACAGTTAGGTGGCTATCTATGCTGTTCTAACACATGGAGTGGTACAAACTTCAGCACATTCAATCAGAGTGATGCCTGGAATGCTACCCCCTGGAACACTCCGTTTGAAAAAATATATGGAAACTTTTTCCAAATACAGGAAGCAACTAATTCTACGGGACATTATTATGCTTTTGCGTGTATGATACGTGCAATAACAATGCTTCGCGTTGCGGATTGTTATGGACCGATGCCTTACAGCCAAGTAAAGAAGGGTAATTTCTATGTATCTTATGATACCCAGGAACAGGTCTATACCAGTATATTAAGTGATTTAGCCAATGCAGCCGATGTTTTGTACAACTATTATGTAGAAACAAATGGTAATGCCCCATTGGGAGCCAATGATCCGGTTTTTGATGGAAATTATTCAGGTTGGGCTAAGCTAGCCAATTCAATGCGTTTACGTGTTGCAATGCGAATCAGCGGAACATGGCCTGGCATTGCTCAAGAGGCAGCTGAAGCAGCAGTAACACATAAAGCAGGATTGATTGAAAGTAATTCGGATAATGCTATGCTTTCTTGTGGCACACAGAGTAATCCATATCAACTGGCAGCTGTAAGTTGGGGTGATCTGCGTGTGAATGCAAATATTGTAGATTATATGAATGCATATGGCGATCCACGTATGCCGAAGTTCTTTAATAAGTCTACCCTTGCCGGGAAAACAGATAAATATGTAGGTATGCGTACAGGAGATGCTGATTTTAAAAAGGCAGACGCTGCAGGATTTTCTATTCCCGCATATACGGCAACCTCTAAATTAATGGTTTTCTGCGCTGCAGAAACGGCTTTTTTACGTGCAGAAGGAAAATTGCGTGGTTGGAATGTCGGTTCTAAAACAGCAAAAGCCTATTACGAAGATGGTATTAATTTGTCAATGGAACAATATCAGGTTTCAGCCACTGAATACTTGAAGATTGACGAAGCTCCTGTCGTATCACATGAAAGTGATGCTGTGCAAAATGCTACTGTTACAATTACCAATACAGTGAGTGTGATGTGGGATGACAGTGAGGCTGATAACGTAAATGGAAAAAATTTCCAACGTGTCATTACTCAAAAATGGATCGCCAATTATCCATTAGGATTGGAAGCATGGGCTGAATATCGCCGTACAGGTTATCCGGAACTTTATCCTTGTATCGACAATCTATCAGATTGTGGAGTGAGTAGCCAACGCGGTATGCGTCGTCTAAGCTTCCCTTATACAGAGGCACAAAACAATAAAGCCAATTATGATCTGGGAGTAGCAGAACTAGGCGGTGCTGATAACGAAGCTACTGACTTAAAGTGGGCTAAAAAGAACTAATTTATATAATGCATAAAAAGGACTTTTATGAAGAAAATTTATTTATTATACATTGTACTCATATCACTGGCAACGACCTCATTGATCGGTTGCAGTGACTGGACGGAGTCGGAAGCAAAAACTTTTCCCGAATCGATCGTATCGGATGAATATTATGCGGCCTTGCGTGCCTATAAGCAGACAGATCACCAAGTTGCCTTTGGCTGGTTTGGTGGCTGGAGTGGTGAAGGTGCCTATATGAAAAGCTCTTTAGCCGGTATTCCTGATAGTGTAGATATTGTTTCTATTTGGGGAAATTGGTCGAACATTACAGAAGCTCAAAAAAAAGATCTGCAATTTTGCCAACAAGTTAAAGGAACTCGTTTTACCATGTGTTTTATTATCAGAAGTGTAGGCGATCAAATTACTCCGCAGAATATTCGTGAAAATTGGGAAAATATGGGATTTTCATCCGAAAAAGAAGCTGTGAATGATTTTTGGGAATGGCCTTCCGATGAATCAAATAAGGAAGCAATAGAAGCATCCATTCGCAAATATGCAAGCGCCATTGCCGATACAGTAAACAAATATGGTTACGACGGCTTTGATATCGATTATGAACCTAATTTCGGCAACCCCGGTAATATCGTAGACGAAGACGATAGAATGTTTGCATTTGTTGATGAACTAGGCAAATATTTCGGTCCGAAATCAGGAACAGGTAAATTATTAGTTATCGATGGCGAACCACAGAGCATAACAGGTAGACCTGAAGTCGGGTTATATTTTGACTATTTTATCATTCAGGCTTACAATAATAGTAGTCCTGGCAGTGATTCTAAACTCGATAAACGTCTTATCACAGGCGGCGTAGCAGGTGCAGGACTTGTTCAGACGTATAGCAGTGTCATGTCTGAAGAACAAATCACGAAGATGACCATCATGACCGAGAATTTCGAGGCTACTGATGCTGCTATGGACGGTGGATATGATTACACTGATCGTTATGGTAACAAAATGAAATCTCTCGAAGGAATGGCACGCTGGCAACCAAGTAACGGATTCCGTAAAGGTGGTGCAGGAACCTATCATATGGAAGCAGAGTATGGAACTTCACCAGAATATAAAAATATACGCCGTGCTATTCAAATTATGAACCCGTCATCACATTCATTACTTAAAAATTAATGTAAACTATGAAACGTATGAATTATATAAAAATTTTATGCTTCTCCGCAGTCATAACAGGCTTAGGAAGTATAGTAAGTTGTGGAGATGCAAAATACGATACTTTAGATACACATGCTTATATTGAAGAAGCTCTTTCCAGTACAAGTCAAAAAGTGACCGTACAGGCTACTGGAGAAAGTTTTACTACCCTAAATGTGCATCTTAGTAATCTTTCTTCTACAGACAATCATTATAAATTGGTTACAGATCAATCAGTACTGGACACTTATAACCATATTAATGGAACCGGATATATAATGTTGCCCAAAGATTATTATACGTTGCCGGAAACGATTACTGTAAAAGCAGGACAATATGCAGCCGATGCCCTCCCCATCGCTTTGAAAGCTTTCAGTCAGGAAATGATGAAATCGGGAGAATCATATGCACTGCCTGTAAAACTAGTATTGCAAGATGGAAGTATTTCACCGATGGAAAATACCGGAACCTTTGTTATTTTGGCAGAAAGTATTATCGAATTTTCAGCTCCAATGTTTGTTGGCGCTCCTAGTTTAAAAGCTAATAAATTCACAGAATCTCCCGAAACGTATTCACAATATACGATAGAGGTTCGTTTTCAGGTAGCCAACACAGCTGACCGTGACCGTGCAGTATTTAAGAACGGAGGAGATGATGCAAACTTCATCCTTTTACGTTTTGAGGATCCTCAAAGTGACAATGAAAATTATAAGGCACATTCATTAGTACAGATTGTAGGACGTAACCGGCTTTATTTGAATCCAAGTAATTCTTTCAAGCCAAACGAATGGCAACATTTAGCATTGGTCTGTGATGGTTCCAACTATCGACTTTACATAAACGGAGTTGATTCGGGTGTGTTGAGTATACCAACAGGAGCAACAACTTTCTCTGATGTAAATTGGTTCTGCTTAGGTGATGATTCTTATAGTAGATGGGGAAACTGTAAAATTTTGATGAGTGAAGCACGTATCTGGTCTGTAGTTCGTTCCGCTTCTCAAATTCAAAATAACATGACTCAAGTTAGCCCTAAATCTGTAGGTTTGGAAGCTTATTGGCGATTCAATGAAGGACAAGGCAATGTATTCGAAGATGCAACCGGCAAAGGTCATACATTGACTACTTCTGCTACTCCTACCTGGATTGACGGTATTTTATCTACAGATAAATCTACCGAATGGAAATAGTAATAATTTAATCGTATGTACATATGAAAAATATATTTCAATCACTATCAATAGCAACTCTACTCGGCTTGTTTGTCCCGTTCATTTCGTCCTGTAGCGATGATGAAGAAGTTTTTAACGAATGGAATGCTACGTATGTGTCTCTACAGAGAAATGACTATTTATCGGGGAATGTAAAAAAGTTCAATCTGACTCATGATGCGAATGGAATCGGAGGAGATGAAATTAAGATGGCTTTTACTGTAAAAACACAGAAAGCAGTCTCTACAGATATGGTTATCGCATTAAGTGCAAAAAGTGAAACAGAAGGGCTTGATGCAAGCCAGATCGTTTTAAGTTCCTCACAGGTTACTCTCAAAGAAGGACAGATGACTTCTGAAGAAATCACTGCGACGGTTGATCCGACGATATTTGCCAGTATCATGGAAAAAACAAGTTTCTCTTTCAGTGTATCAATCAGTAATGTAACTACCAATGATAAGAACACTGTCATTAGCAGTAATTTAAGTATCTTACCTGTCATCATTAATAAAGCTGCCTACTGTAATCTAAAAAGTGGTACTCCTAGCAATAGCCAACTTATCAGTAATCGTGCAGGTTGGATTGTTAATGTAGAAGAAGGAGTAGAAGGCGCACCCAATAATTTAATCGATGGCAAGACTGGAACTGACGTTGCTCTAAATAATAAAGGATTCTGGTTTACTGTTGATTTAGGAGAAGCTAAGGTTTTAACAGGTATCAAAACGAATCATTGGGCCAATGCATATGCTCCTAGAGAAGTGGAAATATTACAATCTGAAAATGGTACGACATGGAAATCTTGAGTTCATTAGCAATCTCCGGTGGTACACAGAATATTACGTTCATTTCTCCTATTACTACGCGATATCTGAAATATCAGATTATTACTATCTCTACAAACGGTCGTACGGATGTTACAGAATTTAATGTTTACGAACCCAAAAGTGAATAAACATAATGAATAGGTAACATAGAAATGATAAAATAGAGGGTAATCCAATGGATTACCCTCTATTTTAGAAACATACTTCACAAACATACTTCCAGACTATCAATCTATCTCCCAAAAGAATACTCCAGATCTCTACTTGTTAGTTCATCTTCGTACATCTTTCTTATGACTTATGGTTTTGAATTAAATTTCTCCTACTGAATCTTTACGCTATCATCCGGTTTCAGCCGTTTCAGTCTTGTTCGTAAACGCCTTGATAAAGAGCGACATTGACATGTCGGGTTAAAGTCGTCGACATGCCGGGTTAGTAAATCAGAGTCTCTATTCGCATAAAACGAAGGCTATGTTTCACTCAAACAGCGGCTCTATTGAAGGTAAATAGAGACTCTAAAAAAGAGACTATTTACATCTCCTTTTTGTTTTCAGGTTCGCGTTCAGCCAAAAGCACCGATGAAAAGGAACTTTTTAAGTAGACTGAAAGCTGAATGCGGTTTTTAACTAATTCTATTTAGATGGGCTCATCACGGTGAAGTTTGTTCAAAACTGCACCAAAACAAAATTTTCGATCAAACACTTGTTTCTCTAATGATCTAAGAAAGCCATAAAGGAAAGGGGGATTCTTAATGAGTTAAGAATCCCCCTGTAAAAAGACTTATGTTTATATCTTATTTCTTCATCACCCGAATAATCCGTCCGTCTTTCTTATAAGAAAAATGATTTGTATGCATCAAAACATTCAATATTTCATCAGCAGTGCTATCAGTAGAGAATTCACCGGTAAACCGTTCTGATTTCAAAGCATCATCCTTATAGATAAATTTAATATCATACAACTTCTCCATAATATTGGTTATTTCCAATAAAGAATGTTGTTTGAATTCCAACTTACCTTTCATCCACAGGAGCACATCCGTAGGCTGGTTATATTCAATCAACTCTGCCTGATAAGTATCCGTATTCACATTCAATGTCTGTCCCGGTTTCAGTAAATAGCCATTCTCTTCCGTTCGTGGAGAATCCACCCGCACCAAACCTTGAAGCAAGGTAGTCACTACCCTATTCTCTTCTTCACGCGCACGCACATTAAATTTCGTACCAAGCACACAAGTCTTGATTTGTTTACTGTTTACGATAAATGGAGCATGTTTATCATGGGAAACCTCGAAATAAGCTTC
>OCMA01000596.1_pt1 | contig 13212 bp, 8 predicted proteins | sample 1538941 | NCBI WGS metagenome assembly OCMA01 (sample SAMN04168656, study PRJEB22393) | human gut metagenome | biome: human gut microbiome; feature: stool | host: Homo sapiens | collected 2014-03-17
GCGGTCGTCGATAAGGTTGTGTTCCGGATCGGCATGGCTGTCGGGGTTTCCGTCGTGGATAAAGAAGTTGCCGCCGAGGACAACGGTTCCGTTATGGGTCACTGCCGGGTCGGGATAGTTGGCGGTGCTGACGCTGATGATGAGGTCGGCGGCATCGGCAGCAATGGCTTGCGGGAGCACTTTGTATTTTTCGAGGGAACTCGAAGTGTTGACTCCCGTTGCCATAAGGTCTTCGATGCAGCGGACTACGACTTGCAACGGTTCTTCTCCTTCTCGGGGAAGGGAGAAGACAGCACGGGGTTGGCTCATGCGGTTGTCTCCGTCGCACGGAGTGTTTATCACTTCAGGGAATGGTAAGGCGGCGGGACGCAGTTTGGGGTTGGTCAGGGCGTTGAGCACGGGTTCCGTTTCCCAGTTTTTGTTGATGATGACGAGTATCTTTTTCATAAGTGTGATGTTTTTTATGGTTGTTACCTTGATCAGTTGCGTCGCTTCCGGCAATTGCTCCTATCGAGGAAGGTATCCTATAAAGAGAAGTGATGTTCGCTTCTCAAGTCGGCGACAAGGGAAAAAGGACAAGGTTCATGATATTGCCGCCGACTGCATCCCCCAGCGGCTTGGGACGTATATGATGTAGGGGGACGGGATGGAGTGACCTGGATACCCCGTCCCCGTGTGTCATTCTTAAAAAGCGAGGATGGGGCGCACGGCGGAATCGGAGTTGTACCTGACATTATGCCAGCATTGCACAACGTTCGCCTGCTTACCCACAAACCACGTCCATATACCCGAATCGGAGTACGTCGAGGAAGAGAAGAATTTCTGATAGCTCCCATTCGGGATTGCGTCATAGTTCCCAGTGCCCAACGGTTCGAAATAGGCATTTATCTTACTTACGAGTTCTGTCTGATTACTCCATCTATACAGGTTGGGGGTTAGGTCGTTGCCTTCGTTTATGGCGTCATCCCAGCTTGGGAGACCGCCCAGATTGGCGGTAAAGTCATACCATTGACCTATGGAGGGCAAGTACCACCCCGTCGTCTTTTCGGGAGCCTGTACAACATAATCCTTCACGGCCTTGAAAGCGGGATAAAAATTTTCGAGTTCTTTGTTGTTTGCGGCCGCATAGTCGATTACCGTGGTGTAATTAAGTAGTCCGTTGATGTCTGCGTTGCAGGCAACTTTATCCGTGCATTTCGTCAGCTCGGAGAAATCGTGATCTTCCCCCCAACTCATAAGGCTTTTGGTTACGGTCTTCAATGACATGACCAGACCATGCGGCGTGGCAACGCCTTTTGCTGCCAACACCTGTTTTTCTTTGTCGCCGATGCGCGAGGGGTCGGTCTGGAAAACGATGCCGATGCAGGTCTTGTTCGCATCGAGGGCGGTAGACCATGTGCCGTCTGCATAATAGAAGTCACCCACCTTAACGATATCCGAAATATCCGTTGCATCCTGACTTACCCAGTCAGTGGTCATATCTACAGACAAAGTTACCGCCGGATCGTTTCCGACTGTAATCAGGTTTCCGGCAGCCCGTACCCAGTTGTTGCGTTTCAGGGGGATGTTGGCAGGAATGTCTCTATCGTTCATCGTTATGCTACCTGTCCCGGTAAACGTAAGTTTTATTCCGCCCAACGTGGCGTCGGCAGTGGTAAAGACATAATCGGAGAAGAGGATTTTGCAGTTGTTTCCATTGATAGTAATATCCGTGCCGTCCATTGAGGTTGTGATGTAGGTGGCATCGTAGGTAGCTGTCGGGCTTACCTCCTCGCTAAAAGCATTGAATTCTGACGGAACGGTGTATGTTGCCGTCATGTCTTTACATTTGCCTATCATCTCGGTGTTCTTTTCCGCAATCGTCACTTTCGTAAGCGGACGGACAAGCGTGGCGGTAAGGTCGTTCTTAGCCGTAGCGCCTTTGGTGAACGGTACTACTGCCGCAAATGCCTCACGTAGTTGGTCGGCGTATGTATAAGCAGCGGTGATGATAGTCACTTTCTTCAAGCCATCGGCATTATCAGTCTTGTAATACTTATCGGGATAGTGGTCGCCTGACGCCGTTGCACCCGAAACGATGTAATCCGCCCAAAGCACGGCTTTGTAGTCACCTTGGTCTGCCAATTCAAAACTAAATGTAATGTTAGCGGCACCAGCCGTTACCAACTGCTCCTGGCGTACTCTTCGTGTAGAGCCATCTTTCGTCCACACTTCGAGGATGCAGCGCAGCGTATGGCCGGCGGGAAACGTAGCGGGGGCGGAAGCCCGTGTTTTTACAAAATCGGCAGGCATTCCGATGCTCATGCTTACTTGGTTGCTGTCCGCAGTCGGGGAAGCGTCGGTGTCGTCCTGACTGCACGAGGTGAATAGCCCTGCCAGAGCCATTAACCCGAAGAAAAGGTTCTTTTTCATACTTCTGTTCATCGTTTACTGTGATTAAATTTGTTTTATTATATTGACCTGTCATTTCAGAAAGAATCGAGGTCGATGTCTATCTCGTCGTCATATCCGGTGTCGATGTTGATGCCTCCCTGCATTTCGTTGGTGAGGAAGTTGCCTCGCAGGGTGGTGAGGTGTCCCCGCCGGTAGGGCACTTCCAGTCCCCGGGTACGCGACACTACCTTTCCGTTGGCGTCCGCCAATTCAATATTCAGGGGCACAAAGGATTCCGTGCCGTTCACGAAGATAAAGTCCGAACCTAGCGGACATTTCTCCGTGCCGTCGTCGGGGATGGTGAGAGGGGTGGAGAACGTCACGCCCTGCACGGAGTTCATCGGCTTGCCCGTGGCGGTGTTGAATCCTAACGGGAAATAGAACCCGTAGGAAAAGGTGACGGTGTAGGTGTTGTTGCCGCCTTCGGCATCGCGTTGCCGCTGTGTTTTTGCCAGAAACTCCTGCACGTCGGTGGCGATAATACGGTATTTTGCCAACGGGCGCACCATGTCGACTTTGGCTTGTACGCGGACGTTCCATTCGTCCCGGTAGGGGCGCAGGTCAAGGGTGGTGCTGCCGTAGAGGCAATCGCGGTAGCCAGTGCTTCCGGTGTAGGGCGTGGTGCAAGTTACTTGCTGCAAGTTCTCCGTATTATAATAGAGGTCGGTGGTCGTGCCTGCCACAACGTAGTCCGTCCATACGGCGAGGGTGTATTCTACGGCGTACAGCTTCAAATGGACAGGGAGCGTGATTTTCCCGTTGCCGGCTTCGTCGGCATTGTCCATGACGGTCACTTGCCGGGCTGCCGGTTTGCCGTCGCGCCATGCTTCGATGATGAAGCGGCGGCGGTAATCCGTTTGTTCTCCGGCACGGGCTTTTGTGATTCCGCGGTGTGCCTTGTTGGTGATGATTTCCAGTGGTAGGAGTTCGAGGTCGAGGGTCACTTCGGTACTGACCTCTACAAGCGTGGGGTCGATGCCTTCCTCACCGTCCGGTGTCATCGCGGGATAGTCGTGTACACAAGCGGCAAGGACGGTTGCCAACATGAAGGTGATAAATCCTATAGCATATTTCTGTTTCATAAGCCGTTACTTTTTAAGGTTGAAGCGATAGACGATAGAAAGCCCCATGCGGGTGATGCCCCAGTAGTTCTTCGTCCGTGTGTCTATCCGTGCGCCGTTGTCTATATTATAATAGGTGTCGTACTTCATGTTGGCATAGCCTGCACCGAGGGTAAATTCTCCCGCCCAATGTCCGCCGAGCGGCAACAGATAACCATAGCTGACGCCCGCGCCCAGCAACGGACGGTCGGCGTCTTGATAACGGTCGCGATTCCACTTCACATTGAACCAGCCTACGTGGGCATGAAGACCGAAGAAATGTCCCGAGCCGGGCTTCGAGAGCCAGTAACGGGCTTCGGGTTGCAGGGTGAAGGTCTTCACGGCATGTTTGCCGCTGATGTGCCACGGACACCACAATATCGGCAACTCTACGGAAAGATGCTTGCCGACCTGCACTTCCGCCGCCACGTTCATAATCGTGCCCGCCCAAGCGGCAAGGTTGGTTTTCACGCCAAGGTAACGACCGTTGGCGGGAAGTGAAGGCGAGGTAGCTGTAGAGGTGGAAGCGGTGGAAGAAGAAGGAGTAACTGAAGCAGAAGAAGCAACCGAAGTAGAAAGAGCAGTAGCTGCATCGGGTGCAACAGGTGCAGTAGCTGCATCCGGCACAACAGCCGTGGCAGCCACGGCGGAAGAGTCAACAGGCTCTTTGTCTCCCTGCAAGGCAACCGGAAGGGCTTCCTGTTGTTCCTGTCGCCTCGCCGCACTTGCAGGCTCTTGCCGGTTTTGCGGAATCTCGCTTTGGCAATCTTGGAAACCTCGGCAACCTACCACGACGACTTCTCCCCACAAGGGATGAGCCAACGGGTGGTTGAGTGTCCGGAAATGCCGCTCGCGCAGTCCGTAGTGGTCGATAAGATAGCCTTTCAGATTGTTGGCACGCCAGTAGGCGGCGCGCAGATTCGACTTTTCATCGTCCCAACTGCCGGAATAGCTCTGCACGTAGAGGGTGTCCTGACGTTTACGAAAGGTGCGCAGCCGTTTCTTCAACTTCCGCAACGACAGTCGGTTGTCCGCATATTCCGTCTTGAACATCCGGATACGTGAAGGATAGCTGAAAATAATCAGGCTGTCTGCCGAAGGTGAGGAAAGGACGGCAGCATCCGGCTGACCGCGCAAGGGAACAACCGATAGACATAGCAAAAATGCCAGTACGAAGTAACGGAATGTACTCCACGCTACGTTTTGTTTGTTTTTCATTCTCATACCTGTAACATAAGATTACAAAAATTTATATACAAGAAAGGCGTAAGTGTCCGTATGCTTATCCGTCAATCGGGGCCTTCGCACTGCCCATACCGTAGATAAGCAACAGAACACTCACGCCATTGGCGTATATAAAGCTTGTGTATCGTCCCCCTCCCCTCTCCGGACGGAGGGGGAAGCGGGGGCGCAAACAGGCATCCATATAAACAATGGAACGTGAGCATTTGTTGCATTCATCTTCACGGTGACAAGTCAAAGGTGCGAAGTTTGATTGACGAAGATGATATTCTTCAAACGCTTTCCGTTATCTAAAAATCACGCCCTCTCTCACAAGGGCAGTGACAAAGATAAAGAAAAGCCGAAAAACAGCAAACAATATAGGCTAAACTTTTATTCGCCGGGGCAAAAATAATTATTTCAGCCCGACGAAGGACAAAATGGGAATGGACAGATTCATGGACAAAATAGAGAAGAGGCTGTCAGGAAAAGGCTTGGCGCATACAAACAGTAAGGGCGACCCGTTTTTTAACGAGCCGCCCTTACTGTTTGTTATCTATCTTTTCACAATGCCTCAATTTCTTCAGCAGTGAGTCCCGTACATTCTGAAATTAAATCGATAGCCAAACCTTTGGATTTCATCATACGGGCGGACGATTCTTTTCCTCTCAACATACCTTTCTGTTCGGCAAAGTCCAACGTATTGAAATAATCGTTATAAACTTTCCATTCCTTCTCATATTGAGCTCTTTCCTCCGGAGTCATATTCGCTTTGGAGGCCATCTTCTCAAGTCGTTCAAAAACGGCTTTACGTGCCTTGAAAGGCATTCTATCAAGTGTATCCATATGCTTTAATACATAAATCCATCGTTCAAAATCGTTACTACACTCATCCTCTTCTTTGTCAAAGTTAGGCAGTTCGATAAAAATCTGCCGAAACTTGTTATTGAAAAGCTGTCCTGTATCCCGGTCGGAAAGGATTACATCAGTCCTTATCTTCGCAGGCATGTCCTTGTCAATCACAAAGTTCATAAAAAACACTCCGTATACAGCATCCAACCGGAAGTCCCAAGGACCGCTTTTAGCTTGTTGCGTAATCGCACGAGAGAGGTAGAAGAGAGCACGATCTTTAAAGTAAGGTTGCTCACGATTCTGCATTTCTACGATTATCCGTTCACCTGTGTCAGTCATACAGTAGATATCGTAGATAATCCCCCGTTCTGTTTTTACTTCCGGCTGCTGTTCGTTGTTAAGGAACTGGATGTCGGTAATCACGTGCTCTCCAGAGAGCAAATCGTTCAAGAAGTCGATTAATAACTCCTTTTCTACCTCTCTGCCGAATAAAAACTTAAAGCCATAGTCGGTAAAGGGATTAATAAATCTTCCCATTATTAATGTATTGGTTGTGTATATTGACAACAAAGATAGACATTTTTTGTTTAATGATGAAAGTTCCGGGTTAATATTACTGAATGACTGAAAGAACCGATTCTATAAATCTTCCCCTGCCATAATGTGACGGATTTCCGCATCAGTGTCCGAACCTTCGGGCAGACCAAGCTTCACACGGATGCGGTATCGGGTTTTGGACACACTTGCCACGCTGATGCCGAGCGTCCGCGCCAGTTCTTCGTTGGATTGCTTGAGCAGAACCAACATACAAAACAGTTCCTCGCTACGTGTCACCGCCGGACAGGCTTCACGAAGATGTAGCAGCGCCGACGGGTAGACGGACAAAAAGGCGTTACGGAAATCCTCTTCTTCCTTACGGGTGAGCAAGTGGGATTGAAGGCTTTCCATCACGCTGTCAAGTTCGCACGTGTTGCGGTGGCGCGCCTGGATATCAGAAAGCTGGCGGATAAGGGAGCGGTTGCGTTCGTACAAGTCCTGACGGGCGGCTATCAGTTCGTGAAGCCTACTTTCCTGGTCACGCAACCGTTCGTCAGCCCGCTCATGTTCCTGCGCCTCGAGCTGCCACCGGAGCCGCAGATTGCGGTGGCGCATCACCATCCAGCCGGCTATAAAAAAGACGAGTAGCAATGCACACACTCCGGCTATGGAATATACATGCAACAGGGTATCCTGAAGACGGACTTCGGCAGTCAGCAGACGATTCTCCTGTTCTTTCTTCTGTGTTTCGAAACGGATATTTGCCGATGCCAACTGGTGTATCTTGTCTTCGCGGGTCACCGAATCTCTCATCATCCGATATTCGGGAAAGACAGTAAGCATATCCACCGCCCGCCTCGTGTGGCGATAGCCTTCCATTAACAATTCCGCCGCTTCCGAAGCAGGGTGAAGCTCGGATATATCTTTCAACTCGCCAATAGATTTCCGAAGCAGGGGGATTGCCTCCAACCATTTACCGACGCGGGCAAGAGTGGCACCGTAATAATAGTCATAATATGGCAGGCGGTGACGGGGAACTTTACCTTCAAGTGCGGCAAAGCCTCTCAAAGCCACATTCACAGAGTCGGGAAAGGCGGCAAGATAATACATCCGGTCTATCTGCACCATCAAATGATAGTAGTCGTTCTTCGTCCGGTCAAAGCAACTGTCGGCCTGCGCAAGAACCAGGAGTGCGGAATCGGGGCGATTCAGATTGTTGTGTATCTCCGCCTTCGCAATGAAGAAACGACCTATCAAGTTATTGTCAACTTCGGCACGTGCCGGCTCACCCATTCCTACGGCACAATAGCGAAACGCTTCATCATAGAGCCCGAGCAGGCGGTAGGCTTCCGTCAGAATCTCCGCCGCCACCAGCTTGCCGTGATAGCTGCCCGACTTCTCACATAGACGGATAGCTTCACGACAGAGGGAGATACTTTCTTCATACTTCCCCTGCTGAAGGTATATATCGGCAAGCCGCCCGATAGCTTGCGGATAAAGCCAATAGTTACTTAAACCCGAGCGTTCTGCCACTCGGCAGGCTCTACGGAAAGCGGACTCGGCACGAGTGCTGATAGTGTCGACACCCATATAGGTGATGCCTGCCGTAGCTGTACAAAATATCTCGCTCAACGGGTCGTTATTCTCATCTTTCAGCGCCATCGCCCGGTTGAGATAGTCCACCGCCTCCGCATGGCGGTCGAGCGCCATAAGCATCTGCGCCTTTACCACCCACAGTTCCCTGCGGCAATAACGGGAGACAACAGGGTGTTTCGCCCGCTCCAACGAATCAAAATACTGATAGCCGGACTCAAAGTTCATCATCAGATTGAAGTATATCATTAACCGGCGGAGAGATTCGGAAGATAAACGGCGCAATTCTTCGGTAGTGAGCACATCGTCCACCGGAAGCCGGAACACGGAATCAAGCGGCGGGAAAGCCAGACTTTCCTTCTCCTCCTTAATCAAGCGGATACCACGCCCCAATGTACGAAGACTGTCGGCATAGAATGTGGGAGAAACGGCAGGATGTTCCCGCTGCATGTCAGAAGGTCGGTTGCAACTCCACACAGCCGTCAGCATAAAAAAAACGAAGAATATGTAGGTGGATTTAATCATAGATATGCATTGTATGTTTGTTTGCCGACACAAATATAGCATTTTCATTAAAACAGTGCATTTTCACACATAGTTTTTTTATCTTTGCTCACCAATAGTAAATTGAAAACAATTCAGCAAGTTATGAGAACAAATATAAATCTTATCCCAGTCTTCTGTATTCTACTGCTTTGCGCTTGCAAAAGCGGGAATGCATCCAGCCAAAACTCCAAAGAAGCTCCCAAAGATACCATCACCTCCTTTACGCTACCTGCCATCCCGCCAATGCTGACAGCACCCGAGCTACGGGCAGATTTCCTAGTAAAGCACTATTGGGATAACGTAAACTTTGCCGATACCAATTATGTCCATCATCCCGAAGTGACCGAACAAGCTTGGGCGGACTATTGTGATATACTGAACCATGTTCCATTGGAAACTGCACAGCAAGCTATGCAGAAAACAATCGAACGGACAAACGTGGATAAGAAAGTATTCACTTACATCACTGATTTGGCAGACAAATATCTATACGACCCTAACTCCCCGATGCGTAACGAAGAATTCTACATTCCCGTATTAGACGCCATGTTAGATTCCCCCCTGTTAGAAGAAATAGAAAAAGTACGTCCCAAAGCCCGCCGGGAATTAGCCCAGAAAAACCGTATCGGAACCAAAGCACTGAATTTTAACTATACATTAGCTTCCGGCGCACAGGGTTCTCTTTATCAACAAAAATCGGACTATACCTTATTATTTATCAATAACCCGGGATGCCATGCCTGCACGGAAACAATCGAAGCATTAAAAAACGCCCCTATCATCAATCAACTTCTGGAACAAAAGAGACTAACAGTCCTCTCCATTTATCCCGACGAAGAGTTGGACGAATGGCGAAAACACCTAAATGAATTCCCCAAAGAATGGGTTAACGGATATGATAAAACCTTCGCTATCAAGGAACAACAACTGTATGACCTGAAAGCCATCCCTACCCTCTACCTCCTAAACAAGGATAAGACAGTACTTCTGAAAGATGCTCCCGCGCAAACCATCGACGAATACCTGCTAATGAAAGGCGCCGCCCACACACGTGCCACGCCACACCGCCCACCCCGCATGGTCTCCCGGCCTCGTTTTTTCAGCGTCAAGCGCAGGTGTTTTCTTCGGCGTCAAAAAGGGCAGACTGTTTGAGCGTAGCGAGTTTCTGCCCTTTAGCCGAAGGAAGCACCGGAGTAGCTGAAAAAACGCAGCCTTGATCCTTTCTTTTTGGTTCTTTCTCTTTCGTATCAAGACGAAAGAAAAAGAACATCCCTTTGGAAAAAACAAATAAACTCCCTATCTTTGTCGCGCATTGGTTTGCGACTCCCATGCGGGGGAAGCAATTAAAAGGGAATCAGGTGCAAGTCCTGAACAGTCCCGCTGCTGTAAGTTCCATACAAGTTACAAGCAATTCACTCATTGCCACTGGAGACCAATCCGGGAAGGCGTTTGTAACAGGAATAAGTCAGAAGACCTACCATGCAAATAAGTTTCACTGCTTTCGAGGAAAAAGCGTTGAGTCTAATGAACCGGACAAGTCGTCTATCATTTCATTCATCACTCTAATTCAGAGAAAGTGTGTTAAAACGAATAAACTCTGCCAAGTTTATTTATGCGTGTCCGGTCGAAGGGATTTCGCCCGGACACTTTTAAATAGCAACAGACTGAAATAAGGAATAAATGAAAGAGAGAACATTTAAGAAAATGATCTTTGCAGTATTCTGCTGCCAATTCTTATCCATACCACTTTTTGCACAACAGCAAAAGGTAGATACGACACATACATATTCTATTCCCGAAATAACAGTATCAGATATCTACCAGACCCGCGAAGTACGCTCAACCGCTCCCCTGCAAGTATTCTCCAAAGACGCCCTGAAAAACCTGCACGCCCTGCAAGTATCCGACGCAGTGAAACACTTTGCCGGAGTGACCGTAAAAGACTACGGAGGTATTGGCGGACTAAAAACAGTATCCATACGAAGCCTGGGAGCACAACATACCGCTGTTGGCTATGACGGGATCACCCTAACCGATTGCCAAACGGGACAAATCGACATCGGGCGTTTCTCACTCGACAACGTAGACCGCCTTTCTCTAAACAACGGGCAAAGCGATAACATCTTCCAACCTGCCCGCTTCTTCGCGTCAGCAGGCATATTGAATATACAGACACTCACGCCGCTATTCACAAAAGGCAAAAAGACCAATATAGCCGGAGCTTTCAAAACCGGCTCCTGGGGATTAATCAATCCCTCCCTACTACTGGAGCAACAAATCAATAAGACATGGAGCATGTCAGCCAATGGCGAATGGATGTCCTCCGACGGACATTATCCGTACACACTACATTATGGAAATGCGGCAGAAGACCTGTCCTCACGTGAAAAACGAAAGAATACAGACGTACAGACATTCCGTGCCGAAGCCGGACTTTACGGCAACTTCTCCGATAAAGAACAATGGCGGTTGAAAGCCTACTACTTTCAGTCCTCCCGGGGACTACCCAAAGCTACAACCTTCTATAACGACCATTCCACACAACACTTGTGGGATAAAAACACATTCATACAAAGTCAATACAAGAAAGAATTCAGCCGGCAATGGGTGTTCCAAACCTCTGCCAAGTGGAATTGGAGCTATCAACGTTATCTGGACCCCGATACCAAGAACTCATTAAAGAAAACAGAAAACAGCTACTACCAGCAAGAATATTACCTTTCCGCTTCTGTACTATACAGACTGTTGAGCAACCTCTCTTTCTCACTTTCCACAGACGGAAGCATCAACACCATGAACGCCGATCTAGCCAACTTTGTACACCCCACACGTTACTCATGGCTAACAGCATTCGCCGGAAAATACGTAAATGACTGGTTAACAATCTCCGCATCCGCATTGGCAACCGTTATCAATGAAGATGTGAAAAAAGGCGGTAGTGCCGGCAATCACCGTAAGCTAACCCCTTATGTAAGTGCCGCTTTCAAACCTTTCCGACATGAAGAATTCCGTGTCCGCTTCTTCTATAAAGACATTTTCCGTCTGGCAAGTTTCAACGACTTATATTACGAAGAAGTAGGCAACACCCAACTAAAGCCGGAAAAGGCAAAACAATACAACATCGGACTGACATACAATAAAAATGTATGCCCATTCCTACCCTATCTGTCAGTAACCGTTGACGCCTATTATAACAAGGTGACAGATAAAATCATCGCCTACCCTACCAAGAACCTTGCCGTATGGAGTATGAAGAACCTGGGTGAAGTTGACATCAAAGGCATTGATGCCACAGGAAGCCTGTCCCTCCAACCTTGGGATAAAATACGCATCAACCTCTCGGGTAACTACACATACCAACGAGCTTTAGATGTCACCCCGCCCGATCCGAACACGTATGAATCGACATACAAACATCAAATAGCCTACACTCCCCGCGTTTCCGCTTCGGGACAGGCAGGCGTCGAAACACCGTGGATCAATCTGTCTTATTCATTCCTTTTTTCCGGAAAACGCTATGCGTTAGGACAAAACATTGCCGAAAACCGATTGGATAGTTATAGCGACCACAGCATTTCTGCAAACCGCGACTTTCAGATCAGAAAAATCACGACCTCTTTCAGCATGGAAGTATTGAACCTGATGGATAAGAATTACGAAATTGTGAAATATTTCCCAATGCCCGGACGATCCGTAAGGACGACAATAAAAATAAGATATTAACTATTATAAAGTAAGATATTGACGTGAAAAGGAAACTAATATATATATTCTCGTGCTGGCTGTCATCCATAATCTTATTCGTGGCATGTGATGATATGGAGGACAAACCCTTCACATCAGGCATTATAGGCGATCCGACAGAAACGGGTACCGCCGAACTATATGTATTATGCGAAGGACTGTTCAATCAGAACAATAGCTCGCTGGCGCGTTTTTCTTTCGGCAACCAGCAAATGGTTCGTGACTATTTCAAAGCAGTCAACCGCCGGGGATTAGGAGACACAGCCAATGACATGGCCATCTACGGAAGCAAGATATATGTGATAGTCAATATCTCCAGTACGGTAGAAGTGATAGACTTTCGTACGGGAAGCTCATTGAAACAGATTCAGATGTTGGCAGAAAACGGAAGTTCCCGTCAACCACGCTACATCGCTTTTCACAAAGAAAAGGCATACGTATGTTCATACGATGGAACCGTTGCACGTATAGACACAACCTCCCTATCCATAGAAGCTATCACATCAGTGGGACGCAACCCCGACGGTATTTGTGTACAAAACGAAAAGTTATATATTTCCAATTCCGGCGGGTTGGACTATTCATCAGGACTGGGAGTAGACAACACGGTATCTGTTGTCGATATTGCCACATTTAAAGAAAGTAGCAAACTAACAGTAGGCCCGAATCCCGGTAAGATAGTAGCAGGTCCGGACGAAACCGTTTATGTAGCCACCCGTGGCGAAGATGTAGAAGCCGGCGATTATAACTTCGTCAAGATAGACTGCCGGACAAACAAAGTTACTCAATCTAACGAGAAAGTACAAAACTTTGCCATCGATGGAGAGATTGCTTATCTATACAATTACAATTATAACACGCAGACCTCTTCTATCAAGATGTTCAATCTGAAAACAGAAGAGACAATCCGTGAGAATTTCATAACTGACGGAACAGTGATAAAAACGCCATACGGCATCAACATCAATCCTTACAGCAACAATGTATATATCACCGAAGCCCGTGATTACACCACCTATGGAGACTTACTTTGTTTCAACCAACAAGGACAACTCCTGTTCCGTCTGAACAACATCGGACTTAACCCGAATACAATTACATTCAGTGACAAAGCCTCACAAAGCGATATTGATGACAACGATGATGATAAGGAAAATCCTCTGGCTTTCGCCAATAAAGTATGGGA
>OCMA01000639.1_pt1 | contig 12449 bp, 8 predicted proteins | sample 1538941 | NCBI WGS metagenome assembly OCMA01 (sample SAMN04168656, study PRJEB22393) | human gut metagenome | biome: human gut microbiome; feature: stool | host: Homo sapiens | collected 2014-03-17
CATGTCCGTAAGCTGGAATATACTTGCGGGCTGTGTACGTACGAAAATTGCTTTCGTAGAAAATAGTTTCACCACAGAGGACGCAGAGACACGGAGTCTTTTTATTATTAGATAATAATCTCTGCGTCCTCTGCGTCCTCTGTGGTGAATAAAAACTAGTGGCCATTGAAGAAGATGTAAAGCCCAATCATGGTCACAATAAGTAATCCCCATAGAATAAGAACAATTCGTGCAGGTTTGTCCTCTATCTTTTCCATATTCAAGATGCCCAATTGCGGAGACTTATCCCACAGGCTGACTACTATCATGCCTATTCCGATGATAACGAATAAGTAGAAGGAAAGCAGCATAAAATGAGGCCATGCATCATATTGTTCTGCCGGAAACACCCATAAATACAAGATTCCTACTCCGATACTGAACACTGTTCCCAATGTTAGAGCCATATTAGCTGCCAGAGTAGTGGTGCGTTTCCAGAACACGCCAAAGAGAAATACAGCTGCCATCGGAGGAGCTATAAATCCCAGTACAGACTGGAAAACATTAAATAGATTCAGTCCCTTGATGCTGTCGATCGCTATGGTTATTATCACAGAAATCAGTGCACCGACTACCGTAACCACTTGTCCCACTCTGATAATCTCTCTTTGTTTGGCCTGCGGTCGGATTTTCTTCACATAGATATCCATCGTGAATACCGTACTTAATGCATTCAATGCAGAGCCGACAGTACTTACCAATGCTGCTGTCAATACAGCCAATACCAAGCCGACCATTCCTGTCGGGAACAAATGAGTCACCATTGTCATGTAAGCCTCATCGGGATTCTCCAATTGTGGGAATAAAGCGAGGCAGATAATGCCGGGAAGAATGTAAAGAGGTACATCTAATATTTTCAACCATCCGGTAAAGTTGGTTCCCATCTGTCCTTCTTTGAGATTCTTGGCAGCAAGAACCGGTTGCACCATCGACTGATCCGTACACCAAAACCAAACTCCCATAATAGGATAACCCAGGATAATAGGTAGCCAAGGAAAAGCCGGGTCATCATTTGGATGGAAAAGATTCCAGTAATCAGCCGGAACGGCATCCACCAGTGCTCCTACACCACCTACTTTATAGATTCCCATGATAGCCAGTGTGGCTGATACTACAATCAACAGTATCATTTGATATACATTCGTGTAGGCCACAGCTTTCAGTCCGCCGAGCATCGTGAAGAAAGCGGAGATGACAAGTAACAGCAATGCCGATTGCCACATAGGAATATCGAAGACCTGACGGATCAGGACTCCACCGGCAAATAAAGTCAATGCAAGCCATGAAATAAGAATGGTAATAATGGTATACCAAGCAAGGATGTTACGGGTAGATTGTCCGAAACGTTTTCCCATAAATTCGGGCAATGTCGTGATGCGACTACCCAAATATCGGGGAGCAAAGACAAAAGCAAGCAGACATATAAAGACAAATGCATACCAGGCATAATTCCCCGAAACAATACCAGTAGTAAATCCGGCACTTGCGGAAGCTATCAACATGGAAGGTCCCACATTCGTCCCCCACATGGAAAAGCCGATATGATACCACTTCAGCGAATTCTCCGCAAGGAAAAGACTACTCCCCTTTTTTCGTTTAGAACTTGCCCATATACCAATAGCTATCAAAATAAGGAAGTAGGCAATCAGAATACTCCAATCTAATGTCTCTAAGAATTTCACATGCATAATTCAAGTATTAAATAAGTAACGTAAGTTTAAATCTAATTTTCTTTTAGGCAAGGATTACATGGATTTCACGGTTTTAATAGGCTATGTGATTAAGAGCCGTGTTGATCCGTGTAATCCGTGCCTTTTTATTCTATTTTTTATTTCCAATCAGTTCTTTGGCAACTGCTACAGCTGTATTCGCATTATCACTATATCCGTCCGCACCGATTTCGTCAGCAAACCCCTGACTGACGGGTGCTCCGCCAATCATCACTTTCACTTGATTACGAATACCGGCCTCTTCCAATGCCTGAATAACCTCTTTCATATACGTCATGGTAGTAGTCAGCAATGCGCTCATGCACAAGATGTCAGCATGGTTTTCCTTCACAGCTTCCACAAACTTGTCACAAGTCACATCAATACCAATATTTATGACTTCAAAGCCGCACCCCTCCAGCATGGAAGCCACCAGGTTTTTACCAATATCATGGAGATCTCCTTTCACTGTACCGATGACAATCTTACCGATTGTAGTGGAAGCACTTCCTGCCAATAAAGGTTTCAGTAGCTCCAAAGCCCCTTTCATAGCACGTCCTGCCATCAACAGTTGGGGAACAAAAGCTTTTCCATCCTGGAAACGTTGTCCCACTTCGCCCATTGCCTTAATCATATAATTATTGATAATCATTTGGGGAGCTACTCCTTCCGCAATGGCTTGCCGGGTGACTTCAACCGCAGATTCCAGTTTCCCGGCAACAATGGCTTCATACAGAGGTTTCAGTTTATCCTCTTCTAGGTGTTGTTCTTCCCGTATACAAATACGTTCCTGTCCGATAGCCGCCAAGTCGGCATCCTGTTGATGTTCATTGGTATTTACAGCGGTAGAAGAACCGGTATATTCTTCAACAATCCGCATGGCCTGCTCCACTTCCTTTTCGTTATGGAAATCCATTTCCAAATGTACACCGTCCGCGCCGATATGATCCAATAGAGGTTTTAGTTCGTCTAATGTCACCCAGCAAGCCATCACGCTCTTTCCGCCTGCCAGAATCTTCTTATACAGATCGTACCATTTGGGAGATCCTCCTTGTGGTTCGCCCACTCCGGGAGTCCATTGAATCGCATTCAATTCTTCAATTTCAAGCAAGGCAGGCAGGTGATGCATGGCTCCCACTCCATCCAGATGATAAAGGGTATAATCAATCTTCTGACATTGTTCACGAATAAAAGGTTGCACAAACCGGCGATAATCATCCTGACTAATCATGGTCGAAATATCACTTTGCAGTTTACTCATCTTTCCGGGAGCCCAGGACGAGAAATAACAGAAAGCCATCTCGTCGCCTTCACGGATGATGTCGTATAGTTCATCAAATACTTTGAAGTAGATGTCGTTGATTTGCTGCATCTGCTGTTCCAGGATTTCGGGCTGCATCACTGTGTCCAATAATACCCTATCCGTTCCTTTCAGTGCGGCCAGAACATCCAGTCCTTCCATCAGGTCGGGCATACCGACAAAGTAGTGTCCGTTGGCTTTCGCTTTACAGGCTTTCAGGAGTTCTTTATGAAGAATCCAGTTCGGGTGTTCGGGGTTAAAGACTATTTCATCGGTGAAATCCGGGTTGGGATGAATCCAAATGGTGTCTTCCCCGCCTTCAAACACTCCGCCTAAAATGGCGGCTAGAGAACCGGGACCCAGTTGGGTATTCGCAACCGGAAGAATATCCGCTTTCAGACTGCTGTGCGCTACGTACCAGTCCAGATATTCAGCTCTCCATTGAGGGTCGAACCACTTTTGTGACAGGTCTTTTGCCGGTGCGGGAGGCGTTATCTCTGCATGTGGTTGCACTCCTTCCTGGAAATGTTCCCACATATTGAGAATGATTCCTTTATGGTTCCACCAATTTATATAACGTTGTTTTGTTTCTTCTAAATTACTCTTCCATGTTTTCATACTCTGCCATTTTTTATTTATTCTACTCAAGTTTCGGAAGTAATTTATTAGGTTGAAAGCCTCTTGGTATATAGCGTAAGGTATCACCCTGCGCTATATTATGTAAGCCTTTCAGGCTACTTACAAAACTTGAGTTATTTCTATTTATCTATTCCAAAATCCTTTATAATCATTATCTATACGTAGAGCTATGCTCTTGCTTAAATCCATTTCATCCGTACAGTCCACGTCTTCCGGATAGATGGGGATCACGGCATTTGCACGCACATATACGGGCATTTCTTCCAATGGAACGTATACGTCTTTCAGCCAGCATGCTCCTTCCAGACGTTCTCCCGTAAAGAAGTTTACCCATTTTCCTTCGGGAAGATAGATATCCCGACGGTTCTCGCTGTTCATCACCGGAGCTACCAGGAAATCATTGCCGAAATAGTATTCATCATCCACATGCCAACAAAGTTTATCTTCCGGATGATGCAGAATGAGTGCCTGCAAGAGCGGATAGCCGCTTTCTATGGCTAGTTTACTTTGTGCTATGATGTATGGAATGAGCGAATAACGCAATTTCCACCACTTTTTCACCAACGGAGCTATAGCCGGATAGTGCCAGGGTTCACGCTTGTTGGTTCCGTGATAACGGATATGCGATGTGAATACGCCGAATTGAGTCCAACGCATGTACACATCATCTGCTACTACCGAGTTCATAAAATTGGGCAATGTATGGAAGCCGGGAACATCATGGCTCCAAAAAGCAAATCCCGACAGACCGAAATGCAGACCGCCTTTCAGAGAACCTGCCATTCCATCCCAAGAGCTACAGGAATCGCCTCCCCAATGCAAAGGATAACGCTGGCATCCCGCCCATGCGGAACGTGCCCAGACAATGCCGTCACCTGTCACTTCTTTCGTAATTTCGTAAGCGGCCTTTTGATAAAGCAGGGCATACAGGTTGTTCAACAATTCCGGCTTCATGCCTTTATAGAGGGCGTCCATGTGAATGTTTTCACCGAAATCGGTTTTGATACAGGTTACTCCCATATCCAGGAGTTGTTTCAATAGTCCTTTGTACCATTCGGTTGCTTTCGGATAAGTAAAGTCGATTGTTCCGGCATAATCCAGGGCGGAGAAGTTGGAACCATCGGTCGCTTGTTGTTTGGTCAATGGGGCTATATAATCATTGGCTCTGGCTTCATCAATCTGCTCTGCATTTTCCGCAACGTATGGAAGTTGCCATAAAGAGACACGATAGCCGTTCTTTTTCAACCGCCCGATGAATCCTTTCGGATCGGGGAACCGTTCTTCATTGAATTTCCATTCGCAGAGCCAATCGGTACGGAACCAGCCCGTATCCAGATGAATTACGTCACAGGGATAGTGTTCGGCACGCATGCGGTCGCATATTTCGTCTACTTCATCGGCACTGAAATAAGTCATACGGCTCATCCAAACGCCAAAACTCCAAAGAGGAGGCATAGACGGATAGCCGGTCAGGTCACGATAACCGCGAAGAATATCTTCCATCGTATCACCGCCTATTACAAATACATCCAACAATGCCTGGTCGCTTAGAAACTGGACGGAACGGGTGGAATGTCCGGCCAGCGAGAGCTTGCTATGAGCACATGTATGGTAGAATGTTCCATACATGCGGCTGGATAGATAGAAGGGGATATTCTTATAAGTACGCCGGTTATTGACTCCTTGCCCGTCCTGGTTTTTCAGGAAGAAAGTCTGTCCGCTTAAGTCCATTTTAAAGAAACGTTCTCCGGTTCCGGCAAAACATTCATCGGGCTTACATTCAAAAGAAAGCGTTGCACGTTCTTTCCGACCGTCGCGTTTGCAAAAAGCAACAGGTAACGCATCGTAGCGGGGAGGCGAAAAATGGTCGTAGGCTGACAAGCGGATTTCACGCTTTCCGTCAGGGTATAAAGTGATATCAAGCGTTTCTTGAGGGTCGGGAAGCAATTCGCTCCATCGGTCTAATAGAGGCTCTTCCACATTGATAACGGCACGCTTCGTTCCGTCTTCTGTCGAAAGAATCCATTTTCCTTTTTGTTCTTTTATAAACAGGGGCACTTTCTGAATCCGGTCACTGAATTGCAGCATTTCCGACTCATCTGTCAGTACATAATCACCGAAGCCAAGAAACAGGCGGGTGATGCCGATGTTATACTGACGGATGATTAACGTATATTCCTCCTGGGGAACATCGGTATCCGCCATCATATCGTTAGCCAGCTTTTGCTTCTGAAAGGGAACTGTTACGTAAATATCTCCTTCCTTTTCATAAACAGCCGTTGGCTTGTATGCTTTCCAAAGCGACTCATTCCTTGATAACTCGGTATCGAAATCAAGGAAATCAAATAAGTGATAGTTCGTTGGTTTCATCTATTTTATTGATTAAATATCGTTTATTGATTACTATAATTATCAGATTAGTTTGAATGATTACCATACTAGTCTAGTTCTAATGATTATTACACTAGTTTATTGATTGCTATACTAGTACATTGATGACTATGTTAATCCATTGATTTGTTTCAATCTTGCTTTATTCTTCCAGCTTTGTATTTAATACTGTCCGCCACTTGAGGCCCGTTATTCTTCCACACGTTCTTTTTCCCGGGGCGGTTCGAATCAAAACGTTCAGCGGGACACCAGTTGTTTTCCATTGTATATCCGTCCGTAGCTTCATCCAGATAGATATAAAAAGCCCGGTCATTCGTAGCGTAGGGTGCCTCGATTAAATGTTCGATCCGGTTATTTCGCATGACGGAACCCGGCTGGTTGGAAAGAGTATACAGACCGCCTGCATCGTATAGCCGACGGGCAAAGTGATGTACATAGTTTGCTTCTATCCGGTTGTTGCACATTCCGCTCTCCAGCGATGTCCATCCCCAGCCTACACAAATCCCTGAATAGTTCAGATGGCAGACTTCATTATGAGAAATATCCATGTTTCTGACATATCCGGCGCCGATACCTACACATCCCCAGTCTTCATTAGTCACATTACTGATGAAATTGTTTCTGATAGTAATATGGGAACATAATTCCCGTACGTCAGCAGGAATAAAAGGAATGTGCGTCTCAAATCCTCCGTCCGGAAATGCACCGACCAGTAAAGCCGTTCCTCCAATATCCGTAAATTGACAATCTTCGACGCTCGATGCAGTAACGGCCCATTCATAATCCAGTCCGGTGGACGATAAATGACGGAACGTGCAATGCTTGAAATCAATATGCTCGGCACCTCTTACACATATTGCCGTTTCGGGACGGGTGATCCAGGCTTGATTTTCCAGTTCTGCTTTTTCCGGAAGCCCCGGTTCTTGTAGTTTATAGGCATCCAATAAAGGAAATCCCCCTTGCAGAGTGACGTGTCCCTGATAAGAAGGACGCATCCAGGAGGTATGCTCAAAAGTAATTCCGTTAAATTGTATATGCTTTACCGGACGGGACAATGTACCGTCTATGGTCACTAAAGTTTCCAAGGCAGGGATAATCACTTCAGCTGTTTCCATATTTTCGCCTGCCTGCGGATAATAGTAAATCGTGCCGGAAGGATATTCCTGAAACCATTCACCGGGTTGGTCCAGCAATTCCAGTGCATTGGTCAGGCAAAAGGAAGAATTTCCTTTCTCTCCTCCGATGACGGGTTGCGGCCAGGGATGCGCAAACTCCAGGTGACTTTCAGGTTCATGGAAGCGAACTACAGCTTGTCCGTCTTTCGCGTCTATACTTTTCACGCGCAAAATAGCAATCGCCCAGCGTTGATGGACAATCATTTCCAGTTGGCCGGCATTTTGTAGTCTTTTCGGATTTACACTTTGAGAAACGGGGATCGTAATTGTCTGCTCTTCCGGATTGAAGTCAATCATTCGTTCCAATCCTCCGTCAGGAAATTGCGCAGCTCTTTGAACTTTATGACCGTTCACCCACATTTGCCGGGTTTCTACTCTTCTATTTCCTATTAGGGGAGCCTCTGCCGACCATATCTTCTGCTTTAGCTTTTCAGGAATTGCCGGATGATTACATCCACGCTTCCACCCCGTAACAGCAACTCCACCACTAATTACAGGGTGAGCACCATCTACTGCACAAATCACCGTTGGAGAATCGGGTGTCCCACTATCTTCCGGACGAAGAAACAGAGAATTGCGCTGGGCATAAACACCCTCTTCCAAACGAATATAAATTCCTCCGGCTACTTCCGGCCGATTCAGTCTACGCCATTCACGAGCCTGCTTGATTGCCCGGTTTAATGTATAAAACGGAGCTTCCTTTGTCCCGGGATTCTTATCATTCCCCTGCAGGGATACATAAATTTCTCCCGCAAAAAGCGAGGGAAACCACCCCAAGAAAATGATAAAAGAAAGATAAGTAAAAGTCTTTTTCATGGTACTACCTCAATGTGCTACTTCAATAAAGACGAACACACATCGATTTAGTACTCTATGTAAAGGCAATAGATAGGTTATTCTTACGAATGTTTTACAACATCAAATAGGTTACCGAATAAGACCTATGATAAATTGATAGCAAAAATAACCGCAGACAACGAACTTCAGTAAAGTTCCGAATATAAATCCGAGTAAAGAGCCCACACCTGATTTGAGTGCCTGCGAGAACTCTTTATTTCCTAATAGTTCACCAATCACCGCCCCTAGAAACGGACCGAGAATAATGCCCCAAGGCAAGAAAAGAAGACCGACAAGAGTTCCTATGATACATCCCCAATTACCCCATTTACTACCGCCACTATATTTACTTCCCAGCATCGGAGTGAAATAATCTAATACCTGCAAAACAGCTACAATCAATAACCATACGATTAATTGTGTCGTAGAATATTGTACCTTATCCGTGAAGTGCAGAATGACCAACCCCACATAAGCAATAGGCGGACCGGGAAGAAACGGCAGAATACAACCTGCTAACCCGGCTATCATACAAAGGGCACTAATTACGATCAAAATAATGTCCAACATAGTCTCTTCTTTTTTTAGTTCTGCACAAAAATACAGTATCTTTCAATATATACAAGCTAACCTCGAGAATTATTTCCGCCACTTCACTGCTGTTTCAGAATAGCTTTGTCAGGGCTGTAGTTCTTTGTGTGAATGAGTTTTTCCAATACTTTTTTGAGGATGCCTCGTACCCAACAAGAACTTTTACTATCTTTGTGTCGTTAACGCTAAAGAAGCAAGTTGTTAAATAAGAAATCAGCAGGAGGACAGAAGATGGATCCAATGGAATATATAGTACCCAACAGAAAGCGTTTGCCTTACGGTATGATGAACTTCGCAGTCATCCGCCGCGAAGACTATTATTATGTAGACAAAACCCGCTTCATTCCTATGATAGAGCAGGCAGACCGGTTCTTTTTCTTCATCCGTCCCCGCCGCTTCGGCAAAAGCCTCACGCTGAACGTACTGCAACACTACTACGATGTGCGTACCCGCGATAAGTTCAACGACTTATTCGGCAATCTCTACATCGGGAAGCATCCCACAGCAAACCGCAACAGCTATCTGGTGCTTTACCTCAACTTTTCAGGTATCACCGGCGAACTGAACGATTATCGAAAAGGACTGGATGCACATTGCCAAATCCGCTTCGACTTCTTCTGTGAAGTCTATTCTGACCTCCTGCCACAAGGTATCAGAGAACGATTGGACGAAAAGGACGGGGCTGTCAACCAACTGGACTATTTGGTTTCGGAGTGCGAACGTGCCGGACAGAAAATGTATCTCTTCATCGACGAATACGACCACTTCACCAACGCCATCCTTTCCGATGCGGAAAGTTTGCACCGCTACACTGATGAAACGCATGGCGAAGGTTATCTGCGTGCTTTCTTCAATAAGGTGAAGGCAGGAACTTATTCCAGCATAGAGCGTTGTTTCATCACCGGTGTAAGCCCCGTAACGATGGATGACCTGACGAGTGGCTTCAACATCGGCACAAACTACTCACTTACCCCTCAATTTAACCAAATGATGGGGTTCACCGAAGAAGAAGTGCGCGAAATGCTGACTTATTATTCAACGAACAGTCCTTTCCGCCATACTGTTGACGAACTGATAGAAATAATGAAACCATGGTACGACAATTATTGCTTTGCGCAGGATTGTTACGGTGAAACTACCATGTACAACTCCAACATGGTGCTCTACTTCGTGAAGAATTACATAGATAACGGCAAAGCGCCACGAGAAATGATAGAAGATAATATACGTATCGACTATGAAAAGCTGCGTATGCTCATTCGAAAGGATAAGGAGTTTGCACACGATGCTTCCGTCATTCAGACATTAGTGAGTCAAGGCTATATCACCGGTGAACTGAAGAAAGGTTTCCCTGCCGTCAACATCACCAATCCGGACAATTTTATAAGCCTGCTCTACTATTTCGGAATGTTGACCATTAGCGGAATGCATGAAGGAAAAACCAAGCTGACCATTCCCAACCTGGTGGTTCAGGAGCAACTATACACTTATTTACTGAATACCTACAACGACGCAGACTTGAGTTTCAGCAGCTATGAGAAGAGCGAACTTTCAAGCCAACTGGCTTATCGAGGCAATTGGCAAGCCTATTTCAGCTACATTGCCGACTGCCTGAAACGTTATGCATCCCAGCGTGACAAGCAAAAGGGCGAATTCTTCGTTCACGGCTTCACCTTGGCCATGACTGCGCAAAACCGCTTCTACCGTCCTATCTCCGAGCAAGATACACAAGCGGGTTACGTCGATATTTTCCTCTGTCCCATGTTGGACATATATTCTGACATGAAGCACAGCTACATCGTTGAATTGAAGTACGCCAAATATCGCGATTCTGAAAACCGTGTGGAGGAATTGCGTCAAGAAGCCATCGCCCAGGCCAACCGCTATGCCGACACGGACACGGTGAAACAAGCTATTGGCTCCACGCAACTACACAAGATTGTAGTGGTATATAAAGGTATGGAAATGCGGGTATGCGAAGAGTTATAATGAACAATCTCTTCACCCTTCACTTTTCCTTGTATTATCCTATCTATAAGCAGTTTATAGGTGAAGGGTGTTCCCTTCACCCATCCTTTCACGTTTTTTCTTTTTCAAACTGTACCTTTCCACAATAAAAGCACTACCTTTGTCAATTATGTATGTAATATACAATATAAAATGAACGACAATAAATTAAAAAACAAAACAGTCCCTTTCAACTACGCCCGCTGCTACAACGAGCAATGTCCGAAAGCTTGTAACTGCCTGCGTCGGGTGGCTGCACTTCTCACTACCGCTGACACGTCCTACATCAGCATCGTAAACCCAATGTGTATTCCGGCCACCGGCATTGACTGTCCCCACTTCCAAAACGCAGAAAAGATACATGTGGCATGGGGTATCAGCCACCTGCTGGACAACGTACCTTATAAGGACGGAACAAACATCAAGCAACAACTGATCGGGCATTTCGGAAAAACTCTTTACTATCGCTTTTATCGCGAAGAACGCTTCCTAAGCCCCGCGGACCAAAACTATATCCGCCAACTTTTTCACCGGAAAGGTATCACCGAAGAACCAGTCTTTGACAGTTACACGGATGAGTATAATTGGTAAAGCTGCGTTCTAACTAGTTTCCAGCCTGCTGAAACTTTTTGTTTCAAGCGCTAGAAACTAAAAGTTTCAAAGGGTGAAACGATTCGTTTCACACCGAGAAACAAACTGTTTCACTACGGGAAACCATTCGTTTCAAGGTATGAAACAAAAAATGGAACTAGTTAATGAAAGCAGAAGAAGTATCAGTGAAGGATATATCGTCTAAAAGTTATATGTAATACAAGTGTTATTGGTGAATTTTCAGAATGTATGTGAAAGATCAGAATAAAGAGTTGAAGTGTACAGCGTAAAATTCTCCAATATTGTAATCAAATAGACAAGAACGGAGTGAAAAAATATTTAGAAAAAATAAATATGGAAGAAGTAATAAGAAAATATGTAGATGAATGTTGGGGCTTTGTGCAAGAACACAGAGAATATCTTATGTATGTCCCTTCTTATGAAGAACACATAGAGCCTGAAATGCAGGACACATTTGATAATATTATACCACAAGGGAAATCGGTTAAGATATATGTCACTCAACCGGAACATACTAATTATATGGTGGACATTATTACGGAAAAAGACCATGTATGGAAAGCGATAGATAATCAAATTTCAGACGAGGATATTTCCAAATTAGAAAGTAAATTAAATGTTATTCTTCCGCTTTCATATAAGATCTACTTGAAATACAAACACTTTTATGAAATATTTTGGGATTTAGATGTTCGTCTATATCCAAAGCCCATTCATTCATGGAATAAAATCTTAATTGAAAATAATGAGGAACTGCAAGAAGAAATTCTTAACAAAGGGTATTTTGCAATAGGTCGATATTCTGATTATGGCGTGATAGCTCTTAAATTGACAGATGATGAGAATAAAGAAGGTGAAATCCTTCTCTTTGATTACGAAACGCCTGAAACAGAAGTATTAGCACCCAACTTTATAGAATTTCTTAATCAGATATTACAAAATCCTAAACCTGTTCTTCAAGAATTAAAAGGTTGGGAGAAAAAAATGTATAAAATGGAATGATGCTACTAACAAGCACCTGTACCACATAAACGGCAGCAAGCCGCAAACCATTACCGATAGTGCAATAATAAAATGAAAAAGAATGATTTTATAAATAATCAACTGCTATCAATGGGCTATTTGCCATTGCCATACAATAAAGACCGC